>JAABUL010000388.1_pt1 | contig 94220 bp, 89 predicted proteins | sample 5559151 | NCBI WGS metagenome assembly JAABUL01 (sample SAMN10711876, study PRJNA513368) | rock metagenome | isolation source: Antarctica rocks | place: Antarctica: Victoria Land, Pudding Butte sud | reverse complement strand
GCCTTGTGTGCCTCATCCCTTCCCTAGACCCACAAACACCAATAACGCCACGTTCATTATTGCGATAATCAGCCATACCAGCACTGCAAACCCAGCCACGAACCAGTGATTCCTCATCTTGACCACCTCAACTTCCGGCTCTAGCTCTTCTGTAGCCACTCGCTCTAGCCCGTCGTCATTACCTGCTCGCTCTGAGCCGCCAACTATCATATACTTATTTCTGCAAGTGAAGTAGATCAATGGTGCAGAAGTGAACGGTAAAACCACGCTGAGGGCGACCTGGGTTCCATTCAGTGTCGCAGAGAGTCCATTCTTGCCCACTGCCGCGGCAATGATGATACTTGGTGTGATGCTTATAGAGCGGGTGAGCAGCCTCCTCAGCCATGGTGCAATAGTCCAATCCAAGGCTCCCTCACTCAGCATCTGCCCTGCAATGGTGCAGACAATGCCCGCAGATGTTCCTGAGAACAAAAGAGCAAGAGCGAAGATGGTCCCTGCCGCAGGAGTAAGAGTGGTGGCAAGAAGATCGTGAATGCTGAAGAGATCTGCACTCTGGGCGCCGGAATTGGTCGAGAGAGATGCACCGGCTACGACCAAGATCGCACTGTTGACGAAGAGCGCGAATGTAAAGAGTGAGAGAGCGATCTCAACAGTGGAGTACGTGAGGCACGACCGGATTGCCGCAAGTGATGGGCGGTAGATAACCTTCTGCTCATTTCCACGCCCTGGCAGAGGAGCGGAGAAGTTTCCCGCATTCGTATCGAAGTGTCGAAGACGAGTCTGTACGATACCACTGCCCAGGTACAGACTGTGAGGCATTACAGTGGCGCCGAGAATACCACAGCTTAGGTACAGGCCTTGAGCCTGTACAATAGTAGATGACGGCAAATAGCCCCTCAATACCTCGCCAATGGAGGTATCCCGAATGTAAGAAAGCTGGATGCAAAAACAAATAACCACGCCAAGGACCAATGCCATAACGAAGAACTCGAAAGCTCGCAAGCGCCGCATCGAGCCTTCTGGACTGTAGAAAATGAGAATGATAAGGACGTCCACCAATGTAAGTGCACAACCCGCCACTAAGGGTATCTTCAGGAGCAAATTAAGTGCTATCGCCGATCCGATGACCTTCCAAGATGTCAGCTGTAGATAGACGACTTGATGTTCAGACAACCTACTTCTGCAATGTCAGTAGCAATGATGGCAGCCTCCCCCATTACGTAAAGAACGATGTTTAGCCATCGCGGGAGATGTGCTCTGCAATTCTCTGCAAGGTTGAGCCCAGTGACAGTTCCGAGACGTACGGCGAGTGACTGCAGCAGGATAGCAAACACATTTGACATAAGGACAATGAAGAGTAGCTTGAATCTCGTCGAGGCACCAGCTGCTACATCTGTGGAATAATTACCTGGATCTATGTATGCTACGGCTATCATGAACCCAGGTCCAATGAATTTACCGAATTTCACTAGAATTCCTCTGAGTCGATGAAGAGAGCCAACGAACTTAGTGCGCCGGGGGCGATGTAAAACGGGTGTCGTAGTATCTAGGGTAGTAGAACGCCTCGAGACTTTGGACGTGGATGTAAAGGGTTCCGTTGATTGTTTGCCACTCGTCTCCGGAAGAGGAACCTGACACCAGATGGCTGGAGGGCGCTCTGAGGAAGTGTCAGGAGGCAATTCAACGTCCGGCAGTTCAATCGCCCGATCATCTTCTGCTCTTCCGGCATTACGTTGCGTTCGTAGGTTTACAATGCCATTGAGGTCTTCCCTGGTCGTCAGATCAGCGGCGAGTCTTGGCGGATTCTGGTTCCATCCCTCGTGTCCCGTCAGATCGTCCGTCCGAGAGGGACAATTCATTCCCAGAACGATGAAGCGAATGAAGCCTGAGGCTCAATGCAGTAAGAGAGCAAGGAGAGATAGGGCATACGAGGTCCATCAATGAATGGTAGAGAGTGTTTGGGGTATTTGGGTAATGTGAGAGGTCGAAGGAAATTTCCTATTGGCAGATCGCGGTTTCTTCCGAACCGCCAGTAGTGGGTTCCGCACGAGGGGAGCATCGTCATCTTCATCGGTGTCACTTCGAAAATCCCAGTACCGGATCATTGAGACGACAACAAGGCGCTCTGGTGACATGAGAAACAGGCAAGAAAGGAATGTCGCTGTCTTCTGCCCCATGCAGCCATGCGATAGAGGTGGAGTGGTGGGGCCCTGGGGGGGTGCTTAATCGCCCGGCAATGGCAAGCAGCAGGTCGGAAGGCGGCTGTCCGCCCCCAGTGTCATCAGTCAACTCGAGATGGAAAGGAGAGCGCATCGGAATATGAAAGACAATCCGATATGCAAGTTCCTTGTCCTGAAGCTTCAAGTCACACTGAAGAGTCGAACCTGTGTCCTGCACGTGCTCGGCCCCGATAGGGCGCGATAACGTCTGAGTTGGCCTTCCAGGGGTCTTCACCACAGCAACGGCCGAGACGTCAACAATGGAACCTCTCAATCCATCTCTACTCGTGTATGATTTATCTATCTCCTTTCACAACATAGGATTATCATTATCTTATTTGCCTATTAGTAGGTATTGGTACGTGCACCTTAGCTGGTTGTACGTTGCGTCTCACGTTGGGACCAAGCGCTCGCCTTGTCTGTAAGTTACAGGGACTCTGAGTACGTCTAAATCCAGCACCTTAATATCAGCAGTCTTGCTAACTAAGACTTGTAGACATCATGGACACTCTATTCCGTCCCGAAAATTCTGATAATAGGCCACAGCACAAGCGAACAACCTCGTCTGTTCTGAAATCAATGGTGTCCCCAAAACGCAACACTCCCCCAGGCGTAGTTCCTGTGGGGCTAAAAAGCGAGGACACCAGGCCGAATAAATTAGCTGTCATTGGACCGTCGCCGATTTTGCCACCAGACCATCCCCAAGCTAGGTATCACTTGAGAGAGCAGAGTGGCAACAGAGACAACATTCGCTCGTCACCAAGGAAATCGATCGAAATACATGATGACAACGTCAAAAGCACTGGGCTACACAAGAAGACGAAGAGCTCGGTCTCCCTTAAGTCCTTGATGGGGAATGAGAAAGCTAAAATGCCAAAACTGACATCCCCAGTAAAGCAGGAGGTTAAAAGCATGAAAAAGTCAAAATCATCTACTAGTCTTTCCGCCTTGCTATCAAGACCAAAGTCGTCAAAGGGCTCTAAACCAGACGACTCACCTCGAAAGAAGGACAAGGAGAATAGAACGCCCCCCAATTCGGCGACTGCAGCACCGCCTCCAATTTGGGCGCAATTTGCAAGCCAGCAAAAGCAGGAGTGGACTCGTACCACTAAGATCTCTTTGAACGACCGGAACGATCTCACAGATGAGATCGCGCTATACACTCCGCGCGACTACTCACCCTCGAAGCAAAGAAACTTCCGTGATTATGAACAGCCAACATTATCTAGGAAATTGGAACCCAGACCTCGACCTGAATCAGCCTTCATCCCTTCTGGGCCCCCGACAAACCCCTATGCAGGAACCCCGGTCCGATTACGGAAGCCAAGTCTGGAAAAAAGCCGATGGTGCCCGAACAATGATGGTAACGATCGCAGATCTTCGAGCGAGACGAAGTCTTCGAGCCGAAGACCTAGCTTGGAGCACAAGAATATTAGCGAAGACTGTTCGAAGCCCGTTGTTACAATGAACAAGCGTGGATCGCGTGTGATGGCGGCAGTAGCAGCGTTCAATGGAAAGTCAAGGGAGCCACCACAAGAACCAATTAAAGAGATACAAGAGGTCAAGCTTGACGTTAAAGCCATTGAGAATGCATTTGAAAGTCTTCTGGTCAGTCTTTGAATCAGCCGACCCTCTCAACTATCTTTGTTTTCTGATATATTTTCAGGACTCGCGAAACGTCCCGCAGCATACGCGGGACAAGATGAGATCCTTGGACACGAACATCAAAGCAAACTTTATCAAGCAAGACAAGGCTGGTCCTGGATCAGCGTCGAGTACAGAGGGTTTGATGTTGCGATCTGCGGAATCTCACGCCAACAGTAGGCCGAACACCGGACAGCCGTCGCAGACTGATAATGTAACACTTGCCCGGAGCGGAGGATCACCAGAGACCGTGGATCATGATGCATCTCCTAAGAAGTCGAGGCCGAGGAGCCGCACGTTTACCTTCAGCAAGGGTGACTCTTCTCCGTTGAAGAAGCAGAAAGCAGAACGTCCAAAATCCCACGTTTCAGCCAAATCTACCGAAGTCCTGTCAGCTGAACCGTCGAAATCATCAACATCTGCAGGAGCCAATCAAGCGTTCGCGTTCTTGTCCAAAGCCCCCAGACCAGCTGCTCCCGAGGACTTCATTTCATATCTGCGAAACGTGCAAAGGCCTGACTTCGCCGAAGTCGCAAGGCTCCACAAACTCCGCCAGCTCCTAAGGAATGAGACTGTCGCCTGGGTAGATTTGTTCATTACCAAGGGCGGCATGACTGAGGTAGTGGGCTTCTTGTATAGGATTATTGCATTAGAATGGAGGTCAGCGCATTCCTCGTCCATTATCTCACATGTACTTCCAGCTAATGGGATCATAGAGAGGAGCATGAAGATTCTTTACTTCACGAGATCCTCCTGTGCTTGAAGGCCCTCTGCACGACATCCCTAGCTCTACAACAGCTCTCGGTCATACAACCGACCCTTTTCCCCATCCTCCTCTCCATGTTATTCGACGAAGAAAACAAGGGTCCAAGCGAATTCACCACACGCAACATCATCATCAGCCTCCTGTTCGCCTTCCTATCCACTTCACCATCCTGCGACCTGGCCTCACGCGCTCGCACTTTGCTTTTCTACTTGCGTGATCCTTCCAAACCTGAGGGAGCCCAACCACCCGGCTTCATCGCGTCAATGCTCCACCCCCGCCCTTACCGTGTCTGGTGTAAAGAAGTCGTCAACGTTACCAAAGAAGTGTTCTGGATCTTCCTGCATCACCTTAATGTGGTGCCCTATCCCCCAGAAAGCTCTGATCCGTACGCCAGCTACACCACGACTCACTTCCCTCGCGACCGTCCCCCGGTCGCCGCAGCTCCCTATGTCGGCGGCGTTGAGTGGGAAGCTACCAACTACCTTGCCGCACATCTCGATCTACTGAATGGGATCATCGCCTCCCTCCCTTCGTGTGAGGAACGCAACAGTCTCAGACAAGAACTCAAGGACAGCGGATTCGAGAAGTGCTTGGGAGGCAGCTTGCGTATTTGTAAAGAGAAATTCTACGGCAGCGTACACGCTGGCCTGACGACATGGGTTGGCGCTGCGAAAGCGGATGGATGGGACGTCGCGTTTGTAAAGGAAGGGCCGAAGAGGGAGGAAGTGAGGCAGAGTCCGAGGAAGGGGAAGTTGGAGCCGCCGCCGAAGCTGGAGATGCCAAAGTTAGATTTGGGGGGCGCGGGTATGAAGAGTGCGGGTGTTGATGACGGAGGGTGGCTTTAGGGGGGGAGGGGGTGTAGAGAGATTTCTTGTAGATATGTTGGTTCGATTAAAGATGTGTTTGGGTGGGGGTTTTGGATTGGTTGATTCGTGGTTTTTGGGAAGTGTGAAGAATGATGAGGAAATGGTTATAATGATTGACGATTGGAGAGGCTTGCTTGATTAGCTGTTACTCCTTTCAATATACATACCTTAACTTTATTCTTGTAAGTGGTTCGAGTGACCGGTTGAACATACCCTCAAGTAGTGAACTTCCTAGCGCGAGTGTAGGCCGTGTTCGAGCCATAGCTTAATTCAGGCTCAACCATGCGCTGGAATCACTTCCGGATGCAGTTTCACAACAACAGGGGAGAGTAGTACGGCAGACCATATCGTGCAAACTGAAATAACATGTTAACCTGATGTTCAGTTAGTTAAATGTAATTTGTAGTATATAATCTTTAGATCAATCTACACAGTTCCTACATGCTCACCACCCTACTCACCACCCTACCTACTCGCCTACCTACATGTTCAGCTACCAACTCAGCTACCTACTCGTTCGCCTCCTCACCAGCCTACTCGCTTCAGAACATGCTTCAAAACATGCTTCATGCGACGCGTTCGAATACACGTCATTCGCTTCATAGCCTACTTCGTAGTATGCTTCATACATGCTCCATAGCACATGCTAATTAGCTCAATAGAAAGCACCCTCCATGGCTCGATACCAAACTCCCTATCAAACTCCCTATCAAAACTCCCTACCAAACACCCTCCATGACTCTCTCCATGGCTCTCTTCATGGCTCCCTACATGCTTCAAATTACACATCGGTCGGGCGCATAACACGCGTCAAACAGTGCTTCAAACAATGCTTCCTACATGGCTTCCTACCTACTTGCCACCCTACATACTCATCTAACAGAGTGTTTGGTAGGGATTCATGAAGGGAGTCATGGACGATGTTTGATAGGGGCCATATTTGGTGCTCGGTAGGAATCAAAATTGATTCTCGAATATGAAGCAATTCGAAGCTTGGTAGGAAGCCATGTAGGTAGGTGAGCATGTAGGTGAGTAGGTAGGTGAGTAGGTAGGAAGCCATGTAGGAAGCATTGTTTGAAGCACTGTTTGACGCGTGTTATGCGCCCGACCGATGTGTAATTTGAAGCATGTAGGGAGTTTGATAGGGAGCCATGGAGAGAGCCATGGAGGGTGTTTGGTAGGGAGTTTTGGTAGGGAGTTTGGTAGGGAGTTTGGTATTGAGCCATGGAGGGTGCTTTCTATTGAGCTAATCTAATTAGCATGTGCTGTGGAGCATGTATGAAGCATACTATGAAGTAGGCTATGGAGCGAATGACGCATATTCGAACGCGTCGCATGAAGCATGTTTTGAAGCATGTTTTGAAGCGAGTAGGCTGGTGAGTAGGCGAACGAGTAGGTAGCTGAGTTGGTAGCTGAACATGTAGATAGGCGAGTAGATAAGGTGATGAGTAGGATGGTGGGCATGTAGGGCGGTGAGCATGTAGGGTGGTGAGCATGTAGGAACTGTGTAGATTGATCTAAAGATTGCGATGAACATCAGGTTAACATCTATGAGATGAATCCACAGTCTCGCTCGCCTGACGTTCGACATTCGACATCTAAGATCCGAATTGTTTCAGTTTGCATGATATGGTCTGCCGTAGGAGAGGCTTTCGCTGTGCTTTTTTCTTTCTTTCTTCTTTCTTTCTTTCTTTCTTTCTATCTTTCACTTGGGGGTAACTCCTTGGCTAGCGGTTGCTAAGCGAGCGGAATTGAAAAGTTGTCAAGTGAAAGATATCATACTTCCGGTCCATCCATGTCGTTCACGCATATATCTGGTTGTATCCGCTCTCTACCGGGTCGTTACTCAGTCCTGACCTGACTGCGACCACTCATGGACGGCCTGCGCCAGTGGGAGACGGGAAGTTCGAAGTTTTGTCCCATTTTTGGTGGTGCTTGCGAAATGCGATCGGGAATCGCGTTTCTATAACTGCCTCCGTGTCGTGCTTTTTACTTCCGAGAAGATGACTTTTTCGTCATACGCTACTGTTTACTTTATAACTTTGGCTGCTGTTTTTTTGGAATAGTCGCTTGACGTTTGTTCACGACTGAAGTCATATTACTACTCCCTTCGAAGCAAGAGAATTCTCAGCTTTCAGCTATCAAATATGAGGATTCTGAACGCACTTTGTGCCCTCACCTTCTTGCATTTCGGTAGCCTTGGCGCAACAGCTGTTCCACCAGCAGTCCCCGCCAAATCACCACTCAGCCTCAACCTACGCAATCTACCAACCCCGCTCTTCAAGTATGCTTCCCAAACTACATCTCTAATTTCATACCCTACCAGAAATGTCTAACACCCACAAAGCAACTCGGACCTCACCGCCCCAAGGACAGGAACTTCTTTCCCCATCCCCGGCACCGGTCTAACCCTCAATCTCCTCAACTTCCGACAACCCTACCGCCTTCCCCCGGTGGACACCAACCTTTGCATCACCAATGCCCTGATCGAAATGTTTGTCCTCTTGTATAACCACAACCGGGATTACATCCTTCCTGTCGGCTACCACGTATCCTATGGAAGTGTTAAATTTGCCATTATAGATAAGGGTGCTATCGTGGAGTCTTACCTAATGTTGAGCGATGCGGTCTTGGTGCTGAAGGGGCTTGCGCTGATTGAGAATGGAATAGGTTATGAGGCTAGGGCTGTGGAGGTGTTGGACGATCGTAGGGGGATTTTGTGTCTCGCGGTGCTTGTGCGATAGCTGTCTAAATATTTCGGAGACGTGGTTCTATATGAACTCAGATCGTATGTTCTTTCTTTCTATACATTCAACAGGTAGTAGAGACCACGTTTAAGCAAGAAGAGAAGCCAAGTAGAAAACTAAAAAGAACGACCAAAGGTGCCCTGAGCACACGTCTTAACGCAAGTCAACCCCGAATATTCCACAACCTTGACTATAGTTAGACAAGTACTTATAGTTGGTTCCTTCAACTCTGTCTGTGCGGTCAAAAACGGTCACAGCGCACTTTTCGCACATCCACCCATATCTCTAAGAACCCCCAAAAGCCATAACCTTTGTTGCAAGGTGGTCGTTATACTCGTAGCGAAGGGTGGTATCCAAATGGAAAGAAACCTACTGAGGACGAAAGACACCGTTTTCAAAGTTGTCACAGTGAGACTTTACTGATATGGAGTATGTGTGGGTGTTCATAATTGCTCTAAATCTCAGCGCGGGTTCCAAAGTTTCTGGAGAACCTTTTGAGGGCTTGCTATGTGTGGGATTCTTTGATTTTCCGACATTCTGCGGTGAGAGTGGTCTTGTTGCAGACCTGCAAAGACGTAGGCAGTGTTCACAAATTGATTTATCCGCTTTTTCGCTTGGATACGTCGACTGCTACTGCTGTGATTAACATAATACATCTATTTGACTGGCAACGTTGGCTCTTGTGCAGTTGATGTCTCCTCAGCGCAATGCCGGTGCAATACTTTCCGTTAGTTATGTCAATAAAGTGTCAATGAAGGACGACGGTAAGACACATAGGGTCGTATAAACGTCCACTTGTAAACGTTGTTAGATCAGCCAATAGGCACACAATCTGCAGCACCGATAAGACAGGACCACCACTGCAACATTTAGCTTCCCATTCCAACTTGTCCAACTTAATATCGTGTTCTTGAACTCAACATGGCTGGGGGACGAATGAGAGCGAGGATGAAGCGGATGAGGGAGTGGGTTATCCAACGTCTGAGAGTGATAAGGAGACCTGGTCGACAAGAGGAAGACACGCCTCATGGCAACACCCAGCGACCACGGTTCTTGATTGAAACACCTTCCATAGATGAAAGGGAAGGTGAGTCAAGTTGTGTGGTAATTGTGACAAGACATGGTTGACATTGTTCGAAACGGAGAGTGGTGGACCTGGAAAGACAGACTAACCCGTTCTGTGATAGTAGGGTTCGCAGCCCATCCCGCGCCTTTGGCCAGCGCTTAGAACGCAGCCTCTTCACATCCATCTCGCCAATCAAAAACTCCTGTCACCTTCCTCAGCATGGACACTGCAGTAACCGCCTGCGGGGGACGTCCCCATAGTTATGTACATACTGTACCACCTACCCCCATGTTTCCTTTTCTGTGTCGTGTTCGATCGCATGAAGAGCGTTGCCTGCTCATGCGGAGATGCTGTGGAAGCTGTAGAACTTCACAATGCTCCATTCCTCACCTTTCCGATTTCTTCTGGCCTTGTTATCTTCCACCGTGAAGGCTTTCCCAAGCAACATTTGGCACGTTAGTATCGACAAAGGCCCAGCTCCAGCTCCAGAAGACGGTCCTCCACTTTCAGCCTCAGCGATTCGGGATAGGACATACCTACCTATACAAATCGGATCTATAATCGGGGCATACCTACTATTCGTTCTTATTGCTGGCTCTGCGCTCTTACTTGTTGGGCGTCGTTTACGCCGTGCAGCTCAGGCCTCTCCACGATCACTCGCAATGCAAATGATGAAGCCGGTTCGAGTGGATCCCTCTAATGCCTACGATCCTTCTCCAATCTCGCCATCTTCCAACAACAATCCGTATGGACCAAGTCCAGTCAGCACCTTGGACATGAAAAGCTCGTGGCCGAGTCCGGACAAGAGCAGAGGCAGTGTATGGAAGTCGTCTTTGAAAGGTCATAAGCCGCAGACTTCGATACAGAGTAGTGTTGTGACATTTGACGAGAGCGTTATAGAGGAGGACAAGGCGAAAAATCAAATCGAGATGGAACGGCTTTACCAAACTGTCATGGAGCATGATGAACAGAAGTCTTCATCAGTTGTTAATATCAGCGAAGGACAGCAACACCCACCAGAATTCCAACATCTACGCTCTACGTCAGGAGCGCCAACTCCACCTCCTGAATTACGCACGAGGTCACCTACCCGTACTCTTACAACTTCCCCAAGAAAGTCCACTAGGCCGTCGCCCATCACTACTCATAGCCGAACCTCATCCCGCTCATCTTTCGGCAGCTTCGGCAAAAAGCGTGGCATTCGCAATCTCCCCATTTCTCCACCGATGGGCTCTCCTGATCTTGCTCCAGAGCACAATATTATGTATAGCGAAGCTGAACCCCTCAGCCCTCGATTGTATCAGCCTGGACCTCCTCCACCAACACCACCTCAACGAAAGCAGACTGGTGATTACGAAGACCGACTGGATTCAACAAGGCTAAGTCCTAAGAGTGCGGAGTTCCGCCAGTCTGTCCGCTCACCTCGTACCTCGATTCCCACTCTCCAAACCTACCCCGAATACTCAACTCCAACGGAGCAAGAATTTGGTAATAAGGCGCCAAAGACTCATCAGCGCGAAGCCACCAAGGGAAAACGTACGCCCGCGCCTCTCGCTCTCCGCACTCAAGTCAATGTCGCACCAAGCCAACAACTTCCACTTCGAAGTGCCCCATTACCCTTTCGGAACCTTAATTCAAGTAGATATAATCCCGATCGCCCTCCTTCGACCATCAAGGCTACTGTCCTCGAAAGCAAGGCCCCGAATCAACATCTTGGCCCTCCTAGGACCGGTGTGCCGATGACGCCTTACAGCCCTTATATGCCATTCACACCACTGACGCCGATGACACCTAGCCGGCTGGTTACAAAGCAGGAGAGGAAAAGAAGAGAGAAGGAGGAAGGAAGAAGAGTCGCGACATTGGAGGATGCAGTAGAGGAGGAGGGTGATATGTGGGGTGATGCATATCCTTGAACCACAGGAATGGCGTTTGGTTGGTCTAAGACAGTCTTAAATGGATTTTCGGGGAAGGACCACACATGGATTGTACGAGCTTCATGATGGGCGGCATCCTCCTTCTCAGTAGGCCAATTATTTTTTTACGATAGGCCCATTCCTTGTTATACCACAGAATTTCTCAGTCAATGTACCTATGGGTATTGTCCTTCTTTAGTTCATCGCGTATCTCCAATGTTCGCATTGTAAAGTTTCCCTACTCAAGTCACAAAGACCAATTACATTACCGTAACCAAAACTATTTTTAAGACTTTTGATGATGTGAGAAACTGCTAACTATGAGGTGATTGCAAAGCTTCTGCTCATTGTACAGAGAAGTTAGTCTCACTGTACGCCAAGAGAACCTTTATGAAAAGCCAAATTGGTCTAGCATATTCTACACGTTCTTCAAAGTATCGTCAAACATGTCTAGTGTTATAGGCTTGAGACTTTCTCATCTTACCATGCTCTATAATGTAGGGAATCGAAGTTTCCAGATCGTCCTAACGTTAATCAAGTTCCTACAAAAACGACGAAAACCACAAACATAGTAAACAAGTCTTCATCACCGAACAATGGCGCCGAAAAAAAAAGCTCAGTGTCAATATGGGTCCCGCAAACGTCTAACACCAGCAGAGAGACTCTACAATCTACAGTATCGTATGCAGAAAAAGATGGAGCAGCGTACGAAGGGTGACATGCCTCCGCCTCCGCCTCGATGTAAAATTCCAGCTATTGTTGTTAGGTACGTGTCAAGATCCTGCATATTTCATATATCGTCTAACTATGTTCCATATAGCACACCAAAGCAACGATCAACACCGGCGCCTGCTGCGCCACTACAACAAGAAGATGAAGATCTCATCTCTCTCATAGACATCATTGACGCTCATCCGTGTAACAAGATGGACCAAGCACCACCTGAGCCGTCCGGCTATCAAAACACAGTCGGGTACGTCCAAAATTGTGTGATCACATGAAACCGCCGTTAATGAACTGATTATAGTCCTCATGTGTACGACCTCATGGCGGCATATCTTCCACGTCTTCAATCGGATAACAAAATATACATCCAACAGGATGTTAGAACCCATATCACCACAATAGAGGACGTCAGTCGGAAACCCGAAATTGCCCGTGTCCAACCACCAACCCATCATATCGGACCCTTCCGCTTCTTCGACCTCGAACCCTCAATCAGAACCAGAATCCTCCAGTTTATTTTCCACCACAAAGACATATCACCCACCTACAACGCCGGCAGCGTCCAAGTCCCTGAGCGCCTAACCCAGGACAACCAGAACGTCGATACCTCCCTCCTCCTCGTCAACAAACAACTCTACAGCGAAGCCTCCCGCATCCTCTACACCGAAAACACCTTCTCTTTCACCAACCCTGCCGTCGCCCTCTGGTTCCTGCAGCGCATCGGGCCCAATCTCGCCAACCTCCGCTCCGCCAACTTCGCCGTTGACAGCGGCGAAGCTAACGAGGCTTTTGGCGTGCGCAAGGAGAAAATCTGGCTAATCCTCTTCACGTGGCTGAAGCCAAGGCATAAATTGCAGAACCTTGTCATATCGTTCCGCAACTGGCGCAATATTCGCGACCATATCGTGGAGAGAGATTGCGTGACGTTGTTGCTATCCAGCTACAGGGGCTTGGAGCAAGTGACAATCAAGAGCTTGGAGTGTTCTGGTAGGTACGACGCTGACTGCCTTAAGAGGGCTATGCTGATGAAGGAGGGGGAGACCTGGCCGGGACTCGAAAAAATGAATGGGACCTGTGGGCGTGGTAGGTCTACGTACCGCTCTCGGTAGTGGTCTCCGCCAATTGGAGATCCTCTGCCCGTAGAAGCTGTTTTAGGCCATGGTTACATACTAGCAGATTCGAGAAGCTGCGTTCTGCTAAGATAAGCCTCTCTTACAAGATACTAGGTGTCAGCCCGTCGAACTGTTATGTCAATTGACATCTTCACGTCACTAATGACCACACTTGCACACTTTCACAAATCCTTCATCCGGGAAGTCACTCTTTCATGACACACCATGTCTCAGATCCAGCTATTCAGCACTCTTGCCGTTTCCACATCTCCCCCAGACCTTCTTTCATCACCGAGACTGCAACATCCAATACCAACGCCCCTACTCCTCCATCAGTCCACCCTCTCCTCCACCCCCACATCCCCAAAACACCCCCCACAAACCCCCGTCCCCTCCCAACCATGCCCACCCCCACCCCCCACCCCTCAACCACCACCTCCACCCCTGTAACAACAACCTACTACCTCCCTCCCCCCTCCCTCGCCCAATCCCAACCCCTCCAACCACCCCCCTCCTCCACCACCTGGCCCCCACCCCCACCCCCAACCACAACCTCCGACCCCATCACCCTCGAAACATGGGGTCCCGTATACTACAAGCCCAAACGCAGAAAGCCCCCCGGAGAACAAGAACGCAAGGTCAAGAACGGCTACCTCGAGCCCTTATCCCCCACCTCCTCCGACTCCGAGCCCGATCCCGCCTGCGAAAAAAACCCCCAAAAGAAAAACCGAAGCGGACACGGAAACGAACCAACAAGCACAAACCCCGCCCAGGAAATGCAAAGGGAACGTCCGGGCTACCAAAACCCGACCTCGAGCTCTCGGGCCAGGAAGAACGCCACACGACCGAGACGATCGAGCATATCCCCGCCAGCGAAGGCGGCGGCGGCGTGAGGAAGACGTATGTGACGACGATTAGGATCACGACTGTGAGGGTGGAGAGGCCGTTTGTCGAGAGGGAAGGTGGTGAGAAGACGAAGAAGGATAAGAAGGACAAGAAGGACAAGCAGAAAAAAGACAAGAAAATCACCTCAGGCGACGAACCCACCGCCAACGGAACCCCCCCGCAGTAAGAAGCCCACCGCCTGCACCGGCAGTTCCTACGCTACGACATCATGATGCAGCATGGCGATCTCTGGAACGCCGTCACGGGGGATCTGTGGCGGGGTGGGGGGATGAATTTTGATGGTGTCCAGGGGGAGAAGGTGGGTTGGAGGGGCGGAAGCAGTCGCGGGATCAGGAGGGGTTTAGGTTTCGGTTGCCGGTGGTTGGGGGGGAGGAGTGTTAGGCGTTTTGGGGGGGGGGGGTTGAGGTTGGCGTTGGATTTGGGGGAGAGTCAGATTGTATGATATGCTTTGGGGTATGGGTGCGTGCTTTTCGGTAGCTTGACTCTTAACATTTACATATCTTACATGCCCCAAACCCAACATGCACCACTCGAGTCCATGCTCTTAGCTCACTTGTGCCACTTCCCTACAAACTCCACCAACGCGTCATCCACCTCTTTCGGATGACTCGCGCTCAAGAAATGCTGTCCATCCTTTACAATTACCAAGTTCGCATCCGGCGAGTTCTCGAACATTTTGATCTCCTCGTCCGCGTTGGCGACGGAGTACACCGCATCGCTCGTACCATGAAGCCACATGACCGGACATCGCACATCGAAAAGTCTCCCGTGCAGCCCGTCTCTTTCTCTTAGATTGATGGCGGCCATTCTGGCTCTTCGTCGGCCGTCGTCCCCTTGGTAATTTGATTTGATGGTTTTCTTCCAGAAATCTCGAACACTGGTATCACAGTGTTTTCCAAAGCCAACGTCGATAAGGAAATTACAGAAATCGTCATCGAGCTCAAAGTTCGCGGTGTATTCTTTGGTGGTCCATCGATTGATGGGGCCAGTGCAGGCGTCGACGCCGTCCCAGCAGCCGAGGGAGCGGGTACGTTCGGACTCGAAGTCAAGGGAGGTGCCGAGAGGGATTATGCCCTCGATCTAGGAGGATACTTGTGAGCTTTCTCCGTAAGTACAAATAGGCTGAGGGAGAAGTACCTTATCCGGTGCCAACAAAGCCATCCTGACAGTAATCCAACCCCCCTGACTCGTACCCAGCACAAACGCCTTTTCCACACCCAGAACATCCATAACCTGCAGGTTCATGATTGCTGTGTCCCAATATGTAAAATTCTCAGATTTGGTGCGAGTCTGACCGTGGCCTAGGAGCTCAATGGCAAGGAGGTTCATTTTGGATGTGAGGTTCTGGTTCTGGTATTGTTCTTGGTAAAGCTCGGAGGAGGTGGTAAACGAGTTGACGAGTATGAGGGTGGGTTTGGAGGCATCATAGGGATGGGGCATCCGGTATCCGGCTTGGATACCGCCAAGATGGGGGACTTGGACAGTTTTGGTGGACGACATTGTAAGTACTTGTTCTGTATGTTAGTGAAAGCGGTTGTAGTTAGTTGAGCAGCAGAGAACACGATGTCAATGTGAGGGCGCAGTCTTCATATAACATTTTCAACGGAGAGCTTCCCCGCAGTCGAAACAAGAAAAGCATCCGGGGTAATATCTGACTTCGTGGGGTAGGTCCAGTGCAGTTGGAGTTATGGCCAACTGACGTCAGTTCTAACGGCTGGGAGAGATATCGAAGACTGAAGCCATTCTCCACGCCAAGAAGAGGAGTATCCCTTTGTCCGATGGATCTGGTAGCCTTCGGTTGTCTGCAGTGGGACATGCGATTTCGTCGTTTTCTTTATGCTCGTGGAATCCTCTACATACTCGTTCAGTAGCTCGCACTTCCTCCGGTGCGGCTGGTATTGCATCGTCGTGGTGGAGGTCGAGAGGAGAAGAGGAGGTAACGAGGAAGAAAGTTCTGCTCGCTTAGATAGGCAGTTTTGCATTCCACAAGACTAGTCCAATTGAACACTTAAGTACCGTTGACTACCTTCAAGTGTACCTCCATCTGCTTTGCATAGCTCGAAGACGTTGGGCGACGGGGTGAAATAGAAGAGGGAATGGAACCGGCTTGATTTCCAAGAAAGCCTACCATTTGTATTAACAGTCAACTTGGTGGTAGTGTCCGCCAATGGTTTCTCCTTTTCTGATCTGTCCATATTTAATTACTTTGATGTCGTTATTAACGACACTTATTTGAATCTTGCCTTATTGCCAACACTACATAGCTACGGAAAGGACGATGAAGTACAAGCGCTCTAGTGTGGCAGAGATGGCCAGGAAGTCTTGACTCTTATGCAGTTGTCACGAACAAAAAGAAACCCTATTTCCACTGCTTGTCATTTTCTTGAAGTATCCTTCTCAGACCCGTGCCTCCCGAAAAGTTCTCGATCCCACAAATGGTACAATTTCCCACCTCAAACATCAGAAACGATGTCAAGCCCAGACCACCCAGAATGACCCTCTACGCCTGCGGTTTCAACGCCCACGGCCAGCTCCTCCCGAGCTCCTCTGGCCAAAACCCGGAAAACCTCCACACCCTCCAAAAGATCGCCGAGGGCGATCAGATTCGCGTCTGCTGTGCCCTCTGGAGCGCCACCGTCCTCGAAATAGATGGCGCGCTCATCTTTCGTGGGTATCATAGATCCCAGCTTCAAAATTGCGAGATTGAAGGCCCGCCGGCGAGCGATTTCACGACTATCTTTGGAGACACGAGCGGAGTTCTTGGTGCTGTAACAAGGGATGGGGGCTTCTGGACATTGTGCTCGCAGTCAAGCGTCCCCGAGTTTAAGAAGCATGTCCAGAACACTTTCCTTGACAGTGAGAACTTGGTGCTCGATCATATCGCCATTGCTGGGAACGAACAAGTCTGCATGGCTGCGCACAAGCGTGTCCACGCTCTTATTGGTGGGGAAAAGATGCGCCTCTCATCATCTTCGTACTCCATGCACACCTTTCCCACCCTCGCCTCGTTCCTCGCATCCCGCTCTCCCTCTCATTCCTATACGATCCCCGCCCCACTGACCTCCCTCTTCGCCTCAAATACCTCCTTCACCGCCCTCTCCACCAACAGTGACGTCTACATCTTTGGCGACCCCCGACATTGCCCCTTTGGTCGTATTCCTAAACCCCTTGCTGCCCTTGGCGGTGTCCCAATCGCTAAGGTTGCAACAGGTGGCTGGGTGAGTGCTGCCTTATCTCGCGATAAGGACTTGTACATCTATGGTGGACGACCAGGGGAGGAAGAGCGGATGAAGTGTTTGCCCTTGTTGAATTGTGGGGAGGAAGTGAGTCTGGTGGATTTGGAAGGTGGAGTCGATGTCCGTGATGTTGGAGTTGGCGCGGGGCATGTTGTTGCGCTGACGGAGAGCCGAGGGGTGTGGGGTACTGGGGACAGTGGAAGCGGGCAATTAGGCGTGGGCAAGGGGATGATGGACGTAAAAATGAAGAGACCGTTCCAAAAGGATTGGGTGAGGATGGGCGGGGAGGAGGTGTGGGGGAAGAATATGGGGGTGGGCGTCGAGGCGGGGGAGTGGGGGACGTTCGTACTTGTTGAGAGAACAGACGGAGGGTGATGTTGCAGGACCCTGAGCCGACGTCCGCTTGATTGCCCACTTTATTGCACCTTCTTCCCCGCTCCCAATTTCTTGTCGCCCTTCCAAAACCTCCCCACTGTGAACCCTAATAGCCATATCGACACCTGCACAGCATACACGAATATCCTAACCGCATAATCTTGCCACGCAAACACGGGCCGCCTTCCCCTCGAAAATGTCGAATCCACAAACTCAAATGGCAGCTCTGCCCCCAAATACTCCACGGCAACCTTCAACCCACTACTAAACCCATCCTCATGGAACCCATACTTCGTCCACGCGCCCGCATAACTAATCCCTCGTCGATTCTGAATCCTGGGCAGCATTTCCTGGGAGCGAATAGCGGCCTCGTTGTAGAGCGGGTGGTTGTAGGTCCAAGTGCCTTGAGTCAGGGAAGGATCAGGGGGGTGAAGAGGGTTGAGGGTCACGAGGACGTCACCAAACTTGGAAGTGGAGATGTGTTGGAGGATGTTCATGTTGTAGGTTAGGCAGACGGTGGAGACGTGGTCTGAGGTGGAGGGAGTTTGGGTAATGTAATTCCATGCGGACCAAGCGATGGGATGGGTGGGCATGAGCTATTGGGTGTCAGAGTTAAGGAGGCGAAAGGAGAGAACGGTGACTTACGGAGAGGTCTGAATGGAGGGCTGCGGTGTTGATGCTGGTTTTGAAGCCGGACATGATAGCTGTTTCTTCGGGTGTGGCGGTGTCTTGAATGATTTCCAGGGCTTGGTCTCCGTGGGTGGCTAGGATGACGTGGTCGTAAATCCCCTCGTTGCCGTCATCCCTCCGCAATAGGATCCGCCCATCGTCTTGGTGTCTTACGGTTTTGATGGCAGTATTCAAGTGGACTTGGCTTTGTGGGAAGTCCTTCATGACGATACTGATGTACTGTTTCGACCCGCCAGGGATTGTCATCCACGTCGGGCGAGCAGTAACAGTGGACAGGAGATGATGATTCCATAAGAACCGGACCAATGTAATCGCAGGAAACTCCAAGGAAGCTTTGTCTGGCGCTGTACTCCACACTGCAGCAGTCATTGGTATCAGATAATCGTTCCGAAAAGCGTCCGAATAGTTGTGTTGGTCTAGATACTCTCCTATACTTTGCTGTCGCTGGGGCTTTGGGATTTTCATGGCTGATCCATTGCTTTGAGTGGGGTCTGATTCACTTTCTTCTTCTTCGGCCAGCAGGTCCAAGGCGAATTGATTGAATCTGATTATATCGAAGATCATCTGCCACATTCGCGGTGAAAAGATGTTTGCTTTTTGAGCGAAAACAGCCGAGAGAGATGTGCCAGCCCATTCAAATAGTCCTTGATCTCTGGATACACCAAAGGTCATATCTGTCGGGACCGTAGGTAATTTTATATCTTTGAGAAAGGCAATGAAATTCGCTACGACCATAAGCCTATGCTGGTCATGGGAGGCATGAATAAATTACTAACGATATGTCGCCGAATTCATAACGATAAAGCCGGTATCGACATTGGTCTCCTCCTCGCCATGTTTGAAGATGACGGTATTGGTATGACCTCCCAGTCGATCAGCCGCCTCGTAGAGATGGACTTCATGATCAGTACTTTTGAGTGCCCATAACGCAGCAATGCCTGTGCAGCCACTGCCGATTATGGCCACTTTCTTTCTATTCTGCATGAAGAAACAACGATATGAGATGGAGCTAGGAGACTCAACACAAGAAGCAACTCTTCTGCACCGTCGATAGATATGAATGATCGGTTTTACGAGTAAGGAACTGAGCAAAGGGTTACTATGAAAAGGGTTTTTGGTTACTTGGTGTTTTACTGCATGCAAAAGAGATTTCAGAAAAGAGAAACCAGACGTAGAAGTGAGAGATCCAAACAAGCGAGGCGTGTTTGCCGTTCTGATGCAGAAGGAATTCAAAATGCACTAGTAATAGGGCAAGCAGGGGTTAGCATCGGCATGTGTAGAAGCCGACGACAGGAACGTCAAGCTTGCGACAACCTTCCGCATATGCCGCCTCCATCCCTCCTCGTCGTCACTTTCATTCTTTGGTCTGCCCAGACGACAATCCCAGTATACGATATAAGCTTCTCACGCAGTGTCCCAGCAATACTACCCCCTCTAAGTTTTCTCTTCATCGGTATAAGCCCTCAAATTCCGGTACAGGCACCAGCTCCCCCTACGCAATCGAGCCCCCGGCACGTTGCCTCCTCAGTAGAAGAACTCTTGGCAATCTCTTCGTTCCAGAGATCCTATCGTTCCGCTCTCCATCATGGCAACACCACTCCTGGACACAGATGCAGGCTCTGAGCTCTTCAGCAGCTACGAAGCCGAGCTCAAGCTCGTCCAGGCGGACCTGAACCAAAAGCTCGACCAGATCAAAGAACTATCTGGCGAGCCACGGAAATCCGCAATACGATTAGCAAAACGAAGTCTTGAGGAAGCCAGTGAACTAGTACGTCTCTCTTGACACCAACCTTTGGTTGCCACAATGTACTAACCCCACTCTCCCCCTACAGCTTGACCAAATGCGCCTCGAAAAGCAAAACATACCCTCAACCACTCGCTCAAAAATAAACCAGCGCTTCCGTAATTACGAATCCGATATTGACGCCCACAAACGCTCCCTCAAATCCCTCTCCTCCGACCGTGCCGCCCTTCTCGGCTCTCGCTATTCGGATAATCCCACCTCTGATGACCAGCTTGAGCAGCGCCAACAACTTCTTGGCGGCACGGAGAGGTTGGGCAGGAGTTCACAACGTTTGAGAGAGAGTCAGAGGGTTGCCCATGAGACAGAAGATATTGGAAGAGATACGCTGGCGGATTTGCAGTTGCAGAGGGAGACGATTCAGCATACGAGGCAAAACTTGTTACAGAGTGAAGGATATGTGGATAGGAGTGTGAAGACGTTGAGGGGGATGGCGCGTAGGTATTTACTCCCATTACACCTTTTGGAATTGGGGATGTAGTTGGCTAATGTCTGATGCAGGATGGCTACAAATCGGATTATAACGGTAGCGATTATCACGGTGTTGGTGCTGCTTATTATTGCGGTTATCTACAGCAAATTTCATTAGGCTTTTGGGATGGTAAAGGCGCTTGTTATGGTTTAGGCACTAGATGTAGCTTTGGTCGCTCTTCTAATAAATTACTACTACGTTTTGAGAAGCGCACATGCTATCAAACATGTAGGTGTTCCGCATGTCGACGTTTAAACGGTAGGACCAGGCGTTCTCAGCTGCTACCTCTCCTCGAAATACACGTCTCGTCCAGTCGCTTCAATCCATCCAGCACCTCCTCCCTTAGTTCGCCGTCTGAGCCAATGGGTTTGCTAAATCGCCCGTAGCGTAGATCACTGAGTCCGCCAATGGTGCTCTCCATGTCTTCCTTCATCATCTCGAACTCGGCTTCAGAGGCTACAATCTCGGCATCTATATCTGCACATGCCTGCTCCATCTCTGGCAGGATGCTGGAGAGCGTATGTTGTCGTCTACGAATGGGGAGCTTTGGTGTTTGCTCAAGTGGCTAGGTTTTGTTCAATCACAAACTCAAAGGATCTGGACCTCGAAGCTCTCACCTCAATCTGCGCTCCCTTCGCCCGCCCCTCAGCAGGCTCACTTTCCACATACGCACCTTGTCGCCTTGTCTTTACCACCTGATGCCTCTGCCTCTCCCCTCGCTTGACCTCCCTAGAAATACTACGCTTAACATCTTCTATGTATAGAGAACGAAGCCCTTGCAATTCGCGGTAGAGATGCTCGACCTGCGGATTTGACCGTTGAGATGTGGGGAAAAGATCTGTGAATTTCTCGAGGGATATGATGGAGGGAAAGGGTGCGGGGGAGAGAAGAAATTTGCTTAGTATTATCTGCTCTGTTTCCGGCATTATGGATTGGTGAATGAGAAGTAGAGATACGACTTGGTTGTGAGACGTTAAGGGAAATGATTGGTGGATCCAGATTGAGGTACAATAAGAAGTGAGGTTTACCGGCTCAAATTCACTATTCTCCTTTGGCGTTGAAACAGTAGACGTCAATAAGTTGTAAGATACTAGACTACACTCTGATGTGTTTCTACAATGGATTGAATTTGGAAGGTGTTAAAGGGACAATAAGGTAGGACTACGGTTCGCGGCGCGCTTGTGGCCCGTGCGCTTGTCTTTGAATAACTTCACTTTTGAATCGGCCCTTGAACAATAGAGTTGAATAGAGTGCTTGCTTTCTATTCAACTTCCTAGTGGGAAGAAAATTCCAGCCCCCCCAATTTTCTAGATTGGCCACTAATATTTAAATCCCAGATCCTCTTCTTTGCAACTCCAACAACCTTCCACAAACTCCTTTCGCTCTCGTCACCAACGTCTTGCAGCTTTCACAACCGTACAAACCAACACCAGCTTTCCAGAATTGACCTCACATCACCATTCTCACCGAGATACGTACCTCTATCTTCATACTGAACTCTCAGAACTTCGTTTTTACTTTGCACTCGCAATTCCTTAAAACCCAAACTTCTACAACTTCTTTCAAAATCCCAAGAAACCCAAGCAAAATGCCTCCCTCTAGCCAGCCTCCTTATGTCAAGGATGAGCGTGTTCTCTGCTTTCACCATGAGCTCCTCTACGAGGCCAAAGTCTTGGAGTCTAAGCTATCCGACCCAGATGACAAGAAGAGTCCTCTCCAGTATCGCGTGCACTACAAAGGCTGGAAGAATACGTAAGTCAACCACTTTACTTTATCATCTTCTCTAGCTTTCCGTTGTAGGAAACACATTTCTATGGCACACTATAGCTATATCTCCTTTGGTACCTCCTTCACGTTCGAGTCTGAGCTGTTTTCTGCTGTATTCCTGGCTTTCGTGTTCTGATAAAGTTACTGTGTCGATTGCTCTGTTATGATCCCAACTTTTGTCCCGGACTACTGTTATCTTACTGACTCGTTCTCGCACTGCTAGTTGGGACGACTGGGTACCTCAAGACCGTCTCCGTAAATACACTGAGGAAAATAAAGAACTCGCGCAGAACCTTAAGAAAGACATGGACGCCCTTCGTCAGCGCTCAGCCCCCAAGGCCACTACAGCCAGCAAGAAGAAACATGTAGGCTCCGACCTTAGCTCCACCCGTGGAAGCGAAGAACGCAACTCGTCTGTGCCGGTCACTGGACGAGGACAGAAACGTGGACGAGAGTTTGAGATAGAGAAAGTAGGTAAAACTTTACGTTCGTCTGTAACACCTCCGGGACCTGGAACCCCGGATGGCGCCTCCAGTCAAGGGAGCCTTTTTGCTTCGATCTCTCCTCGCCCACCTCCATCACCCGCAGCTGGATCTGCGGGTTCAATCTCGAGTTCCTCATCCTCCGACCTTTCCACCCCCCCCGCCTCCCCAGCAGCTAGCCCTGGCGGCGCTGCTGTGACCACCAAGGCAGCGAAGAAACCCACGTCGACACCAACAGCGACGAAGCCAAAGGGTGGTCCAAAATCCAGGACCACCCGGAGCCAAAGCAAGGTATCTTCCCCTACTCAGGGAGAGCTGGACGGTGCCATTATGGCTACGGGCCCCAAGCTGGCCGCCGCGAAGATCACCGAGAAACCAAAGAAGCGGAAGCTTGAACCAGCTATGCTGGACGAACCAGAGCCCTCGGCAAAGCGTGTGCGCGGTGCTCAAGGCACCAAGAACGTGCCGGTGCCAGCCAAGGGTGCATCCCAGAAGCCGAAAACCCAGAGTGACCAGGCTGAGACTAGTAAGCGTAACAATGGTAAGAAGCAGAGTACTAAAGTGTGCACCCCAAAACAGGAAGAAACGTTTGTTACCAAACCTGCCGTGAAGATTCCGATCCCGGATAACCTCAAGATGATCCTCGTCGACGACTGGGAGCAAGTTACCAAGAACCACGCCATCCTTCCTCTGCCCGTGCCTCACCCCGTGAACGAGATCTTAGAGCTATACGAAGAAGACGAGCGTAAGAATCGTCGTCCTGGATCCGCCGAGTACGATTTGCTGGTAGAGACTGTGCATGGTATCAAAGAGTACTTTGCAAAGTGCCTTGGCAAGATCTTGCTTTACAAGCTAGAGCGTGAGCAGTACTTTGAGATGCGTGCTTGTTGGGAAGGTTGTATTCTGGAGTGGGAGGGTAAGGGACCAGGTGATATCTATGGTGCCGAACATTTGATTCGTCTATTCTGTAAGTCTATCTTCTCTATACCTCAGCCATTCCAGTCCTCCCACAGCCATCCTTTCATCTCACTCTTACTCCTTCGTCCCCCATCCCTCGACAGCGCCCAACTCAGCTAACACTTGCCCTCAATAGCCAGCTTGCCCGAGCTCATCGCCCAGACAAACATGGACCAGCAATCTATCAGCCGTCTCCGCGAGGAGGTCATTAAGATGACTCTATGGATCTCCAAGCACGCCGACTCCATCTTTACCGTCGCGTACGAGGCGTGTACCCATGAGTACATTGAGAAGGCCAAAGGGAATAGGGAGTAGATTTTGCGCATAAGCTGTGGTGCGGAGGTGAATGGTGGATCTCGAGGATTTGGTCATTTTCTTTTTTCCATTACTCCTCAAAGTGCTCACCAAGGCGGCTTCAAAATCCCTGGCGAAATGGTCCGGCGGTCCGCTTCAGCAAAGAAACATCACTCCGAGCTCATCCATATCTAACACGGCGACTCTCGGAGAACGACATCTTCTCCAATGGTCAAAGGCTTCAAGAAACAGATCCGGTCTACCTTAGCACTGACACCTGCACTTTTTCTTTTCCATGGCGTTCTGGATATCAGCTACAACCCGCGTTAGCTACAACAACGCGGAGTAGCGCCCCTCATTGGCGAGGTCTGGCTGGAGATTGACAACTTCACAGACGGCATATTTCCATTCAGTCATGTATATCAGCTACAAACCCGCGTTAGCTACAACACGCGGAGTAGCGCCCCTCATTGGCGAGGTCTGGCTGAAGATTGACAACTTCACAGGCAGCAGATTACTTTAGCACACTTAGCTTACAAAAATTTCGCTTTTGCTCCTGATAGCTGAGGATACTGGTAGCTGAAATGAGTTATGAAATGTGAAAAATTGCTTTAATGGACTCACTCAGTCGTCCTACCCCTCCCCTTTTCTGACACATATAAGCAAGCCCCAACCCCACCACCGATAGCCAGCTCACATCTATAACTTTGAGCGGCTCTTCTCAGATATAGCAAAAGCAAATATTGACAATCTCCCCCGGAATTCTTCATCCACCGCTATCCCGCCGCACAAGCTTCCGAATTGCATCAGCTCTCACTAACAAGGCAGACCGAAAATACATCCCACTTACAGGCGTCAGTAGCAAACCAATCGGCCTTGTTCACACCTCGTCAAAGACCCTCTTACCCGCCAAGGGAAAACACCATCTCGCCAGGAAGCTCTTCCGCTCAGATGACCAGATTTCCCGAGCTACAGGCTTCAAGTGTCTAGATTCTCTGCTGCGTGATTTTGTGAGGGATCGCAGGTTTAGTCGCTGTGTGATGGCTATCATATTTTTTCCCCATAGGGTTGAAGAGCCGGTTGGTATTATATATGTTCGAGAGGCTCGGAAGGGGGTTAAGTTGATTTTGTAGACATTTCGGTTGGTGGAACTCTTTGATATTCAAGGAAATGATATCTCGACAGGAAGCTCTTCTACTTTAGAAGGTGAAGTTTTTTTCATCTGTAAGCTTCTGAAATACTTTTTGGTGGCTAAATGTTCTGCGACATGAGAATTTCTTGAGCAGTCTCTTGGTTTTGAGTGCTGTGTGGTTGTTTGGCCTAAAACCCTTTTTCTTAGTTGGCTAAGAGATCAGCTGCAAATGTATGTATTCAGTATTCTTTTAAGCGAACCGGTGCATAGGGTTATTGCTTCGTGAATTTGCTTTTTGACAATCAAGAAACTGATTTCTTGACAAGCTGTTCTATCATCTAGCCAGTAACCCCAATCAAACCAAGGCCTCCCTAACCGTCTCCTTCCCACTGCCTAACCATGCTATTACCTAGCTTTTAAACCGTGCACTGACTTAGCAGCTTTACTTCCTTCTCTACATGGCGCAAGTTGCTGGCTGAGAACACAACTGCTTTGAATGAATCCCAAATATCTCGAGAAATTCAGTCGGTTCGAGCCAGCCTACTTGGGGGTGGTGGGTATGAGCTTTGGGATTGGAATTGGGTTACACTAACGAGGAAGTCTAGTAATTCTGCTTATTGGATGTAATCTACGAAGGTCGGGTTATTTGTCTATTGATCTCGATCGACTGGCTGGCTGCACTTCCGGATGCTTTCAGCCAGTGGTTTTCCTAGAGGGTGGGGCAAGTCGATGAGGCTCGTGTTAGTGGGTGATGATCGATGGCTGGATTGAATTTAGATTAAGTGGTTGTGTGAGTGAGGAAAAGGCAAGATTGGCTAATTCCAATGGTTTTTTTGGTCGAATGTTTATAGTGCGGAAGGTTTGCGAGCGAACGGGGATTGATGATGGCATCGTTTGGAGAAAAGAAAGAACCAATCGGTCGATTGATTATCTGTGTTGAGAATGTGGTGTTGTCTACTGACTCTTCGCACCCACTGGTGAACCATCCCCACCCTTTCATCTCCTGCCACTTTCCACCCCCCCACTCCACCCACTACACCCCGTCCCTCACGATCCTCCTACCATCTTCAACTACGCACCTTCCCCACCTCTTCACTAAACCTCTGTCCTCGCCCTCCCTCCACCTTTCCCACCCCCCGGTCTCAACCTCAGGTAACACCAACGTCTCGTACCCCTCCCGAATAACCCTGCTCACCTCCCTCGGGCTCAAATCCTTGCCTACGCGGCCGGCGCCTTTGGCCGCGGAGATGAGGGACTGGTAGTGCGTGGAGACAAGGATGAGGAGGTCGATGGGCAGGTTCTGGGGGTTGCGAGAGTGGGGTTGGGTAGAGGGCAGGGCCTGGGAGAGGTAGGGGGAGAACGAGGATTTGAAGCGCGGGAGGTAGTGGCCGGCTTCGACGAGTTTGTAGAAGAGGTCGTCGTAGTCGGTTGAGGCTGGAAGGAAGGATTCGCCTTGCGTGACTGCTAACGCTAGCACGGTGAGGAAGGGGTGCAGTAGTGATTGGAGATCCGGGTGTTGGGATTTGAGGGAATCGGCGTAGGTGGTTAGGAAGCGGAGTAACGAAAGTAAGGTCTGCCAGAGTAGAGACCAGTGGTACGGGAACCGTGTGTGGGTTGCTGAGAGGTGGGAGAGCAGGCGCTGTATCAGACCGACGCAGGAGATGTAAAGCGGCAGGTCCAGAGCGCGGCGGAGATTGTGGTTGAGAGTGTCGATTATAGTATCTAGTATCGCGGCTGCCGGGGCCCTCGCATGTGGTGTCAACGGAAGTAAAGGTTGGCGTTGGCGGCAAAGCCGGACATGGAGGGCCGTTGAGGGGTCAAATAAGCGGGTACAGAGGTTAGAATCTTCGATGACAATGCGTATGGTTGTGAGGTTGAGGAGACCGTAGAGGGAGGCGCGGGGGGAGCGGTAGGCGTGGTGGAGGATGTAGGATGTTAGGGAGAGGAAGGCACTGAAGGGAGTTTCTTCTTTTTTGGTGAGGGCAGGGGTGGAAAGGAGAGAGGAGGCGAAAAGGGCGTTGGCGGAGGTAAAGTCGTAGGTTGGGAGGAGTATAGATGCGGTGGAAGGCGGTCTAGGAATTCTTAGAAGTGATGCATTGATGGTTAGGTATGATGGGCTTACAGAGCGGCGAATTGTTCTTTTGCATCTTCGATGTTTGGGATCTGTGATAAAGCTTTGCCCGGAGCAAGGATACCAAGACCAATGTACGTCAGGGTGCTGTTGAGGGTCCAGCCTTCATCAACGTCTTCTTGAACAGACACATAATGGTCTCTAGACTGCGAGTAGACAGTTCCAAGACCTGTGACAATGTTTTCGATGGTGCTTTCGTTCACGAAGTCTTCGAGCCTTAACCGATAGGGATTTCGAAATTCAAACTTGTTGTAATTCGCTAAAAGGCCTAGTAGCAGGAACGGCTTGAAGACATAGACTGGGCTCTCTAGGTCTTGAATATTCTAATCTATTCTGTAAGCTTGAAGTCGATATAGTTGGAAACTTCCGCAGAGGACTGTCATGATACGACGATAAGGCAAATAGGCATGAGAGAATGGAAAGTCCATCAAAAGATAACTCTGAATGCTTTTTTACATCAAATAGTAAGAAGTGGATATAAGAAGAACGGAATGCAATACCTTCATCAAAGCCGGGAACAGATCTCGATGGGTAAAGTATGAGACGAGGCTTGTCTGCCATGCACCTGAAGTCAAGGATAACGCTACCTCAATCGCCTTCTGGCGAACATCGACTGGAGACATCAGCAATAAGCGCCACAAAGACCCAAGATTGACTTACGGGATCTTCCAGTCCGGACAATATGCTCGATTGCACCTGCAAAGTCGAAGAATACGGCATCCACTTCATCCAACCCGGCAAGCACTGTGATAAGGTCGGCACTCGGGTTGTTGTATCTTTTTGCTAAGACAGCCCCTAGAAAGACTGTCAAAGTCTGAACCGGTAAGTGTCAAACATGGGCACGCGTAACAGAAGCATTGGGCTTACATCGAGAGCTACTTCATCTGATGGAGCTTTCCCGGTTTTGATCTGGTCCACAGCGTGGGCAAATAATTGCTGAGTCTCATGCTATGGACAAATTATCAACCAAAATAGAGCTTGGATTCTTGAATTCGCATCTACCTGCAAATCTAGAAGATCATCTGGTCTGAGTTGTTCGAGCTTTTGGTGGAGACTGGGTCTATCGGGTTTCAGGAGGAAGAACTCCCGCCAGAAACCCTCAGAGTCGACAACAGTTTCATTGCTCTATTCCTCTAAGCGTTGATGATTGAGCTTTTACTCGGAGTCCTCACCTTGAACAAATCGTCGTAAAGCTGAGTAATCTTTGGCTGAAACGAAATGGGACGGGCTTGCTGGGTCAGCGGCGATGCTTCCATGCCCAGAAAGACGCCGCAGGTTTGGGCGCTTTGGTTGATGAACAGATTCAAGCAGCGAGCTTATATTACCAAGCACTCATATCTGGGTTTCAGAGACATAGGCGTATTTTTCATGCTTACGATTCAGTGTTGTGATGATTGGGGAAGAATCTAATACGGACATGGAGAATGTACGGTCCTCTCCATAACACTAATTTCATTTAACGCTCGGCAAATTTGGCGTATCGACTTCGACCTTCTTGCCTCGCGGAAGTAACAATTTTTCTATTGCAGCATCGGTCGCAGCGGCTTAGTCTAAGCTTGCTACAGCACTCGAAACGGTTGGCTGTATAGGCAATGGCTCCCAGTGAACACTACATAACTGTGCATAAGAATTAGGAACTTGGTGATTAGATCGCACTTGGAGAATTAGAAAGAGAAAGTTGAGCGATGATGAAAGCCGCAAATCAATATGGAGTTGCAAAGTCAGAGGCTCTGGCGAGGATGTTATTCGACCATGGCAGTAAACAAACATTCAAGAATCGTGGCGAAGACGAGCGCCTTGATTAGTAGAGTGCAAGCGGGGAGGTACCTATAGCGGACTGGATTACTGCACGCAACCTATGTTCCTTCGGTCAGACTACGAGGTATCGTGGGAACATGGTGCACACATCTGGAGGAGCATGAATGATTCCCATATGGAGAAAAGCGAACCTGAAACGTACAGTCTGTCCCCCAATTCAGACTGTGCAACCTCTGAATTCTGGCAGAACATACATACCCTATTACGAGCGAACCAACCATCAAACTCTTTCCTTCCGGATCCAAGGTACTAGTAATGCTTGGTTGACTGGCATCTACAATATTTTGTTTCAAATCTGATTGGCTAAGCACTGTGATGCGTTTCCCTTAATTGAAGCGAAGGTTAACAGCATTACTGATAATGCCTGGGAGAACGTCATAGTCGCCGGTTGAGGAGGGTGTCGTATCCGTACATTGAATCTGGATTGAGAGATACCTTACGTTCTGGCTATTGGCAGTAAAGAAGCCTAATTAGATGGCCATCGAGTATGTCGCTTCTTCAGAAAAGCCACCATAATTGATGGAAGAGAGGATCGCGCTGGATTTGTCACCGCGTGTCACAAATTCCGGGTGCAAAGGGCTAGGAGTCCATATAAGAGCGTTGCTGGCCATATGATGAGGGCCTTTTGAGTTACTAGTAGTTAGTCACAGAGTTCGAAGTACTACGGTCCTTCCACTATATATACTCACTGCAAAGGGTCGGCTCGCTTACTTCGCTCAGCATCATGAAAAGAGTGACTTTGCGACTTAGAACCCAAATTGGGCGCTGTGACCCCATTCGGCCTGTACGTTATTAAGCATGCTCAGAATGCCCTGGTTTTTTACGACAAATTCGAAAAGATCATCAGTCCGTATCGCTGGAAGGGGATTTTCTGATCAGAAATTTTCGAAACCGTCAACCTCTCTTGTAAGAACCTTCGCCCGGTCCTATGCCGCAAAAACCCAGTTCGAAGACCAAGGAATATCCATCCCATCGGATCGTGTTGATTTGCGGTTGCAGAACAGAAAGGCTGGAAGCTGAGGTCATAGAACCCCGACTGTTTAGGCACCAATAGCTGACTACATTTATGGCTGGGGCACCATCTAAGTAGGTGCCTTACCGTCGAATTCCAGTAGTCAAATGGGTCTAGAACCGAATCAGGGCTCAGCTCCAGTGATCTACCCTTGCATATTCCTCCATCTAACGGCTATCTCGTTTTGAACCATGCCTGGATCTGGAAACATCCCAATCTAGCGTCTAGACTCGAGCACCGTAACAATTCGATGGGTGGGTTGACCTCACTGGGAGGCTAAAGGATGCGCGAAGCGCTTTGTCAATCAGTAGCAACACCATCAATTATCTGTCGGATCAGTCCCATGGAAAACCTCAAAGTCGCCGCATCTTCTATCCACCAGATAAAAGGCTTGCGGACTTAGAATGAAGCACGCCACCGATGGATGATCCCAACCCAAGGACAGTTCATTTTGCCAGTAGTGAACCATTCCACTTGTCGTCCCCACGAGGGCGTAAATTTACATTCATGAAGTCGGTTCTCTACGCAGCCATGGGGTGTTGAGAGTGATTAAGATATAATCGGTATTTGTGGGACGTGGCTATAGGCTGCCAAAAACAAGTGATGTTCTCTGCGTTCCTATGCGAGTAAGTCACATATGTCACTTCGACGTATACAAAGGGGTAATCAATCTCCTTTTCCTTTTATGAAAATGCAGCCCTCAATTCGGGTGCGAATGCGTGTACGAAAGGGAGAATTGGAACATGAAGAATATTGAATCTGTCGATCTTGACTCTATTTCACATATTCTGGCAATCGAATGTTGTTTGAGGATTTTTGCCTCCAGCTGGTGCCTACGGCTTTGGGTCTTCGTAGGTGGATGAGAAGGCTCTGACTAACAACCGTTCCTCTCTGCTTTTCCATCTGCAAAGCTCAAACGTACGCCCCCAAGCGATACCTCCGAGTCCGATCCTCTATCGCGTATCACACATCCGAGCGATTTCTACTCATATTCCATCCACATTGCGAATTCCTCCTACTGGGCCGGCCCGGACCGCTCTGTCAGTCTCACTTCCTGTAGTCCAGATAAAAACACCGATTCCATCACCCCTCCCAACAAGCTCATACCCGCCGTGCGAGTGCCCCATCACACATACTTCCAGAACTCTCACCGCTGCGTCCCAAACCTTCTCAAAGGTCGCCATGTCCCGCTCTAGGTAAGGGGCAGGCGGTTTTCCAGGAAGGGGCTGGGACGACGGGAAGTCCGTAAGCATAACAACCGCTACTGTGCAAGTGCCGATTGTATAGCGACGTGGAGTACGCGCCGTGTAAGGGAAACGAGTACGGGGAGGTGTATCGGCGGCCACGAATTGGAAGTAACGGTCAACATACTGACCGTAGTCCGTAAGGTAAAGACGATCAACGGCGTCTCCGCAGTCGTTTAGAGTACTGTGGTCCGGTGAGATCCAAGAATCCTGGGCTACGCACTGGATGCGGCGGGGATTTGGTTGATCAACAGAGGAATTCCAAGCGAAGGTCGAGGGTCGAGTAAGGGGGGATGTTGGGGTGCTGGAAACGGAAGGGGAAAGGAAGACAAACAGAACTAGGAGTGAAAGGCAACAGATGCGTTGGCATTGATTCGGCATCATTTATGCCAGACCCGAGTTTGGATATCCTGAAGATAAATCGAAGAGCAGGGTTAGATAAACAAGTAATAAAAAGCGCAAGGTGAAAATGTCGAAAAAGGTCGCTTGATCGTCGGCTACAAAGGTTTCGCGTTGTTCGGGACCTGTAAACAACCGCACGTACGGGCTTCGACCGGCATTATTGCGGGTACAAATATAGATTTTGAAGAGCGCCAGATACTTTTGCGAAGGTTACAAGGACCAACAAAGGCGGATTTGTTCGGGCGTTGTTCTAGCGCTTGCCGGGAGAGTCGAAACTGTTTATATATATCTGTTTAGTGGTCTAGTCGGTTCAGAATCTCAACCATGAGTCGTTGGGTTCTCTTTTTAAAGCTGAGGGTTTTATTGGCAGGTGCTCTTTGATGCAAAAGTCGCTCTAACAATGCAGCTCGGTCGGCCTTTGGACTTTAAGTCGCCCTCCTTTACAGACTTTGGACCCTAGATAGCCTAGGTCGTTCGGGAATATGAAGAGCACCGGACACCGATGACCGTTTTTCAAATATTGAGCGTAGGAGGTCTTTTGAAGCCACCTCGCAAATACAGTTTTGCCCCTATGACATGACTACTTTATCAAATATCTTGTTATAAGCGAAGTAAAAGAGAATGGCTACAGCGTCCAAGATGGGATTTTGCTGACGGGGGTGATAGGTTTGAAGATAGGACGGCGGTGGGAGGTGGTTAGGGGGGGGTTTCGAGGTAGGGATGAATGGAAGGAAAGGGCGTAGATAGTCTGGCAGGATGGATGGATTATACGAGTACTGTATAGAAACGATATGTGACAATGTACTGAATAATGGAACATTCTGCTCCCGCTTAGGCGAGAACATGTATGTAGTTTTCCGCCATTATAAATGAAAAGAAATAGCGACATGCAGCAAGATAGGACCATTGAACGTGGATATGGACAACTGCCACGGAAGTAATGGACATCGCAGCTCGGGGACAAGGGTTTCGAGGAGAACATGGGGTACCCAGGCCGCGTGTAGGATCTCGCTAAGGCTCGTGGTTATGTGGAAGGCATGCTATCGGTTGACTTTTGATAATGAATCTCTTTATGGCTAAGTGTTTTCCTTTGCAACCGGTCTGCAAGGGGGAGGCGAAAGTCACGGGGCGACCATAAAAGATGGTCGGTTCGATTGCCAGGACAAGTGACAGACTTGAGTCGAGAATGACTCAGTGCACAGGCTTCGTTTTTTGGTTCTTGTTGATTGTACATGTTTTACAATCTAGTCCGAGCGGATGGCTGTAGTTTTTGAGAACAACAAGGGGCCCGTTGACCGTTTGAATATCTCTGTAAAGACAGCTTGTTGTTTACTGATTTTCGACACCCCACGGACTTGGGGAACGTGGACCCTTCGGCCTCATGACGTAGGTAAAGCCGAGATGACAAACGCAGAGAGCGCGCGGATCTGGCTGATTTCTGACACCATCAACAATCATATTTAGCGTAGATGTTATATACGCTGCGTATATCTCCCTTCTCAACCTTCAATTCGCCATCCAGACATTTCAGCAATTGCAAACCCCAAATGGCAATCACGCACGTTGTGTTGTTCAAGGTGCACAACATGCCCTGATATTGCCCTGCCTTCTGATATTGACCTGGTCGTCTTGCAGTTTAAAAAGGATCCGGAACAGTCCAGCGTCAAAGAGGTATTGGAGGGGCCGGTTGCTGGTTGTCCTTTTCTAAGCCTGACGGACTACAGGCCTGCGCCCGCTTTCTCGCGCTCAAGTCCGAATGCATCCACCCTGACAGCCAGCACTCCTACATCAAATCCGTTTCTGGGGGTAGGAACAACAGTCCTGAGATGAACGTAAGAGTTTTCCTGGGTTATCAATTGAATATAGATTAGCTGAGGCGTTCTGCAGGACTACTCGCACGGATTCGTGGTGGAGTTCGAGAACGAGAAGGATCGAGACTATTATGTACATAAGGACCCGGCGCATATGGCGTTCAAGAAGAGCTTGGCGGGATTGGTGGAGAAACCGGCAGTTGTGGATTTTGAGGGAGGGGTCTATTGAAAGAAGGTGGTGAGGAGGCGGTGGTCGTGGATGTGGGTTGATGTGTAATGGATCTACATGGGACCAAGATTTATCATCGCTCATGAGCCGCCCAAATAGGCTAACGCCGTTTCAATGCCGCTGGAGTTGCTGGGATTTGATGCTGGTAGAAAATGTTGGATCGCTAGACCATGAACGACTCGCCACAGCCGCATTGTTCCTCTGAAAAGGAGGGTCAGCATATCAGGTCTGCTACAGAAAAGAGGAAAGGGGACTGACTTATGTTGGGGTTCCGAAACACAAATCGTTGATTCAATTTGTCTTCTACCCAATCCATCTCACTGCCGATGATGCTGAACAAAGCCTTGCTATCGATCAGAACCTTCACTCCATCTTGCTCTACCGCCTCATCGAGAGCGCCTGCTTTATCCACATACTCGAGGTGATATGCCAACCCGGAACAACCTCGGTTTTTGACACCAACCCGGATAAGCTTCGGTTTTGGCAATGCAAGAAGACTTCGAATTTGGCTTGTAGCTGACGGTGTCAAGGACATAGCAGCTTTGCGAGCTCTTAGCTTTGGCCGTTGGGATTTTGTCGGAGGGTTGGCTTGAGTGATAGGTTTTGTCTTTTGTGCTTCAGCCTCGGTCACGCTGACGCTTTGTTTTTCAATCAGTCTTGTAGTTTTTGGAGGTGAATGCTCGCCGGTTAATCGAGGCGGTCTTTTGTCGTTGATTTCTGGTACAGTTCCTGCTATCGAGCTATCTGGAATACCCGTATTTCGAGGAGGTGGCGGAACTGGTTCGAGCGAGTGCGGTCGATAGGCGGTGTGAGTTTGGAACCCTCGCCTAGAAGATAGCCGTAGAGCACTGTGGAAGTCATAATCTCGAGGTGTGTGAGAGCATGAGCGTGCAGCGGTGGAGGCGGCTTGTGATGCAACTTTGAAGATGATGTGCGATGGGGCTAAAGAGAGGGCACAACGCGATAGAGACATTCTGGAAAAGAACGGTCGACGCAGTTTTAGGATGTTCAAGTAACTCGATGATTCAAATTGCTGGTTAAGCAGTCCTGACTATGTCGATATAGCCGTATGTTCTTGAAGAAAACAAATACATAGCATTGTTCAGCATGACATCGGAATTCATTGACACGGAAAACTCCGAAGCTGACTGATAATTCTGTGACCAATCAAGGACAAGATGATTACTCACGGCAACTCCCACGTCTCAAGTCCCGTGACCTCAGCTTCTTAAGTCTGTCTACATGGCGACATCGTGACTCCTGTAAAACCATTACTTGCGAAGGCTACCCCAGTTATAGAAGCAGCCACCTGCACTGACCTGAGCGTCAACCAAACCTTCATTAAGGTTAAACTGAGCCCTCTGCATCACCGAGCATGTCCGTAAGCCGTATTCCATCCGACTTGCTTGTGACCACCCATGATTGGATTCAACTATCAACTATCATGCCTTCGCCTGTACTGGCATGCTCATATGTTAAGCTAAGATAAAGTTTGGTGATACAGCTGTAGCTAGATCTATTCATGCGCCTGCCTGTGCCTCGAAGGCTGTGGATTTCCCCACATTCTCCTATCCTCTCGCATGTATCTCTCACTTTACTTGAATCGCCCACAGAAGGATTCCATTCATTGAAGGCATAGAACAATTTCTATCAGAAAGCAGCGAATGAGCCTGTGCTTGCTTCGATTTCCATCATGCATTCATCTTACTTCATTCAGGCGCTTGCGGCTATTGTGGGGACTGGATGGGCTGATTCTGTCAGTCAAGAGGCATGTTAATACGAGGCAGTTTCTCTGTAACTGACTGCTGATGAGTTCCACTCTTTATAGCCTCTTCTTTCGTCCAAAACCATCAAATGTGATTGCAAAGGTGCAAATAATACCGGCAAATCTGGGAACAATTATATTTGCAATGATCCTCGCCTTGGGCCTAAAATCCTTCCCAGGCGGTTCCCCCTCCTGAGTTTTGTCTCAAATTATGACCGTTTTGGAGGAGAAACCCCTGGAGCTTTTCTAGCAGAATGGACTGTAGACGGCTATTACAAGTACCCACCCCGCAACGGCTTTCAGCTCAATACCGATGGTGCTCCCATCTTGGGCAACTTGACGCTTCTGGTTGGGACGAGAGTCGACCGTTTCGGAAGCGAATATGGTGTGTAGCATCCTTAACTTGAACCAATTTGCAAACAATTGAGATTTCTAGAAATTAGACTTGGACTAAAGGCTGACCTTTGCTGGAGGTACCTATGTCAGCGCCGCAGACGCCCCATACTCTCAGCGAGCCCTGCCGCCATCCAATCTTGACACGAATCCTGATGCGCCCGATTATCCTTATAACTATCACGTATACAAGGTAGCGAAGCCGCTTGAGGTTCTTGGCGGGCCGATCGCGCCATGGTTCGGTCAGCCAGGTCTAGGAGCTCAGTTTTATACTGGATATACCGGTAATATCCTGTCTTTGCTGTCTCAGGGCTACCTGGAGAGAGTGAACAAGACGAAGATTGAGCCAGGGGCGGGGAGGGGAAATGTGTGCGGCTGATGGTCCGAGTGGCTATCATGCGGCTACCAACCCTTAAAGGAATGTAATGGCATGAGCTGAAACGTCAACGATAGGAAAGCAGTAGTAGACCCATCAGGCGGGTGTCGGCTCTTTGCTTTGTCACGCTCTGCTTGAGGGTTGAGGGGCTTTGGGGCGTAGGTAAATTAGGAAAGATGATTTTCTAGACTGACAAGTGGCTATCGACAATATTCCATTATTGGGCTTCGAAGTTCTCTAGAACCTAGGTGCCTTACCTACCACTTGGAGTGGAGTCCGCTCACCGTGGGTTGATATCTCTACGATAAGCAAACATAACAGGCTAAGCCTTATTTCTGGCGTACGTCAATTAGCGCCATCTGATATGATAAGCAACCGCTGTTCGGAGCTTACGCGGACTTCAAAAAGTTGATGGCCGAGGGGGCGGCGACAATCCCACTGGCTGAGTGATGCACGATGGAAGTGTTGAGCCTCGAGTGTTGGAGGCTTGTCCCAAGGCTTCAGCGTATCCGTCATTATCTGCCTGATCAATAGACACATTCTCAGGTTCCGTTCTCACAATCAAGATTGACCTGACGCAAGTGTACCTGCGCGAGCATCCCACAACCTTGCAGAATGCCAAAATTCTCCTCCGTCTTCCAACTTGGCAAGTCCTTCCTCAAAACCAATGCTCAGCATGAGAATGGCTTCACAAAAGCTCCCGAAGCACTTTTATTCCCCAAAGTTGACCCTACCGTTGACGGCGAGGACTGCGACCACGACTGCGAGAGCTGCGAGATCCAATATCCTTCAAAATGGAAGATAGATGAAGATACAGAGCTTTACGGGCATGTCAACGGGTGGGCAACACACATGCTTGTCGCCACAGGAAAGGCAGACTGGGTTAGAGATGTTGCAGATGAGAAAGGAAGTGTCATGGAAGCGGTGAGGGATTGCAAGATTGAGCCCACCAATGGCGTACGTCTCTCCAATACATCTTTGAGGAGAAGAAGGAAGCTAACTACAAGGCTCAGAAACTCATGCTCTCCGCCTCCAACATGGCCCTCCCCTCCCCAGTTTCCTCCTATCCCGACCCATCTACCAGACCCACGACGATACTCCTTCTCCCCTCCTTCACCCTGATCGAAGACGTCACCCCCACCTCCGTACCCCAACTCATAACGCACCACATCTCCTCCGCTCCCACTACAACCACCCAACTCCTCCCTCCCACATTCCCATCCCCAGATCCCTCGTCTCCGCGCTCCTCGGCCCCTTCGTCATCCCCATCTCTCACACCTCCTTTACCTGAAGCATTCCAGTTCACATCGCGTCCTTGTCCACATAAAGCACTCATCCTTCTCTGCTCCCAACGCACCCGCGACGCCCGCTGCGGGCAATCAGCTCCGCTCCTGCGCCGCGAATTCGAGCGCCACCTGCGCTCTTTGGGCCTTTACCGCGACATACATGACGAGCGTCCTGGCGGTGTCGGGATCTACTTCATCAGCCACGTTGGTGGACACAAATTTGCCGCTAACGTGATGGTTTATCGGAGAGCGGGGGCTTTCGAAAGTGTTTCAAATGGGGGGAGTGTTGACGGCGAGCGGACAAATATGGAGAAGTTGAACGGTGAAAAGAAGAAAGATGGCAAGAATCAGGGAGCAATGGGCGAGGCCAGCCAAGGAATTTGGCTCGCGAGAGTTAGACCAGAGGATTGTGAGGGGATTGTGAAGTTCACGGTCCTGAAAGGGAAGGTTGTAAAGCCGGAGCGGCAGTTGAGGGGCGGGTTCGATAGGGAGAGGGGCCTTGTCAGTTGGTGATAGTGTTCCTAGTATCCTTCAGCATTCATAGACTTCATAGACAATAGAAATTACATGAATTCGATTTACAATGCTCGTTATAGCTGGGTATTTATATACGCCTTTGTGGATATCCAACCATGCCAATCCCAAACTCACTAGCCCAACCAGAACACCATCGCTAAGAACGCGTCAAACAGGAAACTTGCCCATATTCAAAACGCTTCCTCTGAGCCAGTGACAATCGTATATGGCAGGTCCAGCGGGCTCCTCGCTTCGGCCAACCTAATCACACTACCACCGGATCTCTGCGAAGCTTGCGACGCTCTAGATTCACGAGACCTGACCGACCTTAGAGAAGCCAATGATGGCGTACGTATACTCCGATACCCGCTCACAGACGCTCCGGAGGAAATATTTCGTCCCGCGCCACGTGGATACGAGGGCGCGGTGCGCGCAGTTTCTGGGCTACCGCTGCGGGATCCGCCGCTGGAGATGGGGGCGTTGACGTAAGCGGAGGGACGAGGTGTATAGGCGACTGTGTTTGTAGTGGAGAAGCTGGCTGCCTCTGCGCCATCGTTGGAAGATTCGCTGGCGCTTTCGGAGTTGGCGTGCAGGTTGGCGACGATGGAGGGGTCGAGATGGTCCATGCTTCGGAGGATTTCGGCGAATATGTTCATTAGGGTTCTAAACTCCGTTTCGTCGAGTTCCTCCAAGGAGAAACGGGCTTTTTCGTACAGGGATAGGAAATCTGTGGCTAGGGAGGGTGGGGTGATTATTTCAAGGGAGCTCAGGTGGGAGGTGTACTCGCGCAGACCCATGGTCGCAGGGCGCTGGAGCAGTTCTACTGCGGCTGCGTCTGGGATTGGGGGCTCTGGAGGATCTGGGCGTGATGCGTCTGGGTCTGGGTCGTAGAGCGGATCTGGTGGCGCGAGGGAGACGGCTTTTGCTTCGATAAGATGAGGAAGCTCGAGGATGACGGGTTGGTATTGGAGGTCGGGAAGGTCGGGGGAGCAAGGGGAGGACCAGCCGGGGTGACTGATGGTGCCCCAGACTGGCGCATGAGGAAAAAGGGTTGCGGTGCCATCTGATTTGCGTGACGTAGAGGAGCGACGTACTTGCGGACTAGAGAGAAGGCCTCGTGATGCAGCTGAGACTTTCTCATCTCGTAGATCTCGGGGGTGGGATTCGTAGGTTATCAATGCGCTTCTTTCTAAATACTCTATTACCAGTCTTCGAACCCGTTTGCCAACATCACCCTTCTCTGTCGGCGACCATGTCTTCGGTATCGCAGCTAGTAAAGTTCGATTGGTATAGAGACGGAATGCATATACCACTACCGCGGTTAGGAGAGTGAGTAGGTATGCGCTACCGACAATAAAGACGTTGTAGATTTGGCGATTTCTGAAGGCTTGGTAGATTTGGTCGGCGGGGGTAACAACGAGGAGGCAGATGAGGATAAGGGCAAAGACGGTGAAGGTGGTGCTGTAGAATATACGGAAGAATGGTATGTGCATAATCTGAGTGGCATGATTACTTTACCTGTTTTTTGGGAGACGAGATGGGTGGGAATGCTATCTAGCTGCTTAGGACCAAGGATGGAAGGCGGCTCGGCGGCAAAATTACGCTAGTGATCAGCAGGCATCTCCATTGCCTCGAGCCCTCGACCATCATTATCGTTGTACCGGTTTTCTGAAGCACCCCGAGCATTCTGCGACAGACTTTACAGCTGGTCAAAAAGGCTTGAAATTTGATCGTCACGTATCCATGAGCAAGGCCCTCTGTGGGCAGGACGACAGAATCGCAACTCATCATGGGTGTTCCCAAAGATACGCTATTCCGCTCGGCGGACATGTCCTTGACCCAGCTATATATCGCCAACGAGATAGGACGGGAGGTTGTCAGCGCCCTTGGAGAGATAGGAGAGGTCCAATTCCGAGATGTGAGTGTCGCCTAGATCTTCCTTGTATATGAGGCGAGCCAAAGAAGCAAGGTGCAAAGGTGGCTTTTATTGGGGATCGCTATGGCTTCCAAATTATGACTGTTGAAGAATCTCTAGACTACTGCACTTAAGTCCAGTGTCAGAATATATGGTATCAAGTACACATACTAACTATCATGTTCGAATAGCTCAATTCTGAGACAACAGCTTTCCAAAGGACGTTTACCAAGGAGATTCGGAGGCTAGACAATGTCGAGAGACAACTACGCTATTTTCAATCACAGCTTGACAAGGAGGGAATACCAACACGACCACAGCACGAATTTACAAATATCCTCGCTGCTCCCTCGGCACACGAGATCGACGAGCTCGCAGATAAAAGTGAGAGCCTCGAGCAGCGAGTTGCGTCTCTTTACGATAGTTACGAAACATTAAAGAAACGTGAAGTGGAGCTCACAGAATGGCGGTGGGTTTTGACAGAAGCAGGAGGTTTCTTCGATCGGGTAAGGGCCCTTGACGCTCCTGCTCTAGGCTATCACTCAGACTGATAGGCATTCAAGGCTCATGGGAACCCGGATGAAATACGGCAATCCACCGAGAATGACGAGGCACCACTTCTGTCGGATGTTGAGCAGCAATCGAGGGGGCAAAATGGGGATGCATATGGGCAACAGTCACTCTCAGTCATGAATATTGGCTTTGTTGCCGGTGTCATACCTCGATCACGTATTGCGGCCTTTGAGCGGATCCTTTGGCGAACACTACGTGGAAATCTCTACATGAACCAGTCGGAGATACCCAAGCCAATCATTGACCCCATGAACAATGAAGAAATCCATAAGAACGTCTTTGTCATCTTCGCCCATGGCAAAGAAATCATTGCTAAGATTCGCAAGATCTCAGAGTCTCTTGGTGCGGACCTGTACAGCGTTGATGAGAACAGTGAACTACGGCAGGACCAGGTGCGCGAAGTTAATTCTCGATTAAGCGATTTATCGAATGTTCTTGGTAACACGAAACGGACTCTAGATGCAGAGCTTACACAGATCGCGAAAAGCCTAACCGCTTGGATGATTGTCATCAAAAAGGAGAAGGCTGTATATCAAACGCTTAATCGCTGCTCGTACGATCAAGCAAGAAAAACTTTGATTGCTGAGGCTTGGTGCCCGACTAATTCGCTACCCTTGATCAAGTCGACCTTGCAAGACGTTAATGACCGGGCAGGCCTATCGGTCCCTACTATCGTCAATCAAATCAAAACTTCAAAAACGCCTCCAACATATAACAAAAGGAACAAGTTCACCGAAGCCTTCCAAACCATTATCGATGCCTATGGTACCGCCAAGTATACTGAGGTTAACCCTGGACTCCCAACTATCGTCACGTTCCCTTTCCTCTTCGCTGTTATGTTTGGAGACTTCGGTCATGGCACCATTATGACGTGTGCCGCCCTCGCCATGATATACTTCGAGCGGCCAATGGGCAAGGCAAAATTGAACGAACTTGTCGCTATGGCTTTCTACGGTCGATACATTATGCTTTTGATGGGCATCTTCTCGATGTACACTGGGTTAATCTATAATGATGTCTTTTCCAAAGCCCTGACGCTGTTTCCCAGCCAATGGGAGTGGCCGCATGACTTCAAGCCAGGTGAATTGGTGGAAGCCAAGCTAAAGGATGATTACAGATATCCATTTGGACTGGACTGGAGTTGGCATGGCACGGATAATGAGCTCCTGTTCTCCAACAGCTTCAAAATGAAGCTTAGTATTCTCATGGGATGGGCACATGTGAGTTCCTACGTTATAAGGTTGCGGATGATAAGACTAACGAAGTATAAAGATGACATACTCGCTTTGCCTTTCTTACATCAATGCACGCCACTTCAAGTCCCCAATTGACATCTGGGGTAATTTTGTTCCGGGAATGATCTTCTTCCAATCCATCTTTGGGTATCTTGTCTTTACCATTGTCTACAAGTGGTCAATAGACTGGATTGCCATCGGCAAGTCGCCACCTGGGCTATTGAACATGCTCATATACATGTTTCTCCAGCCGGGTACGATAGAACCTGGTGAACAATTATATAGGGGACAGAGTGCTGTACAAGTGGTACTCTTGCTCGTCGCAGTCGCCAATGTGCCTATATTACTACTTTTGAAACCATTGTATTTAAGATGGGAGCACAACAGAGCTCGAGCGTTGGGTTACCGAGGAATCGGCGAAACATCAAGGGTTAGCGCCCTAGATGCAGACGATGAGGACGGGCGCATAATGAATGGTGGACGAGATAGCATGGGCTCTGACCACGAAGCGGCGGCCATGATCACTCAAGACATCAATGACGAAGAGCACGAGGAATTCGAGTTTTCCGAAATCATGATCCACCAGACAATCCACACCATTGGTAACACCGCCCCACCCCTCATCCAGAACATAAACCATACTCACGAACAACAGAATTCTGCCTAAACTGCGTCTCCCACACGGCATCCTACCTCCGCCTCTGGGCCCTCTCCCTCGCCCACCAGCAGCTCTCCGTCGTGCTCTGGACCATGACCCTCGGCAACGCCTTCGCCTTTACAGGCGTCCTCGGCGTCATCATGACCGTTGTATTTTTCTTCATGTGGTTCTTCCTCACCATTGCGATTCTCTGCGTCATGGAGGGCACGAGCGCCATGTTGCACAGCCTGCGCTTGCACTGGGTCGAGGCTATGAGCAAGCATTTTATGGGTGATGGGGTACGATTTTTGTTGCCTTCTTTCATCATCCCTTCATGCATCCCTGCTCTTTCCTATGCATTCTCGCTAACCATGGGCTATAGATTCCGTTCGAACCGTTCAGTTTCAAACTCTTGCTTGAGGAGGATGCGGACGATGGTTAGGAACGCTGGTATCTTGTGTGGTGTACGTAGATTGTGTAGAAACATGTGCGCTTTTGAAACTGGTAACATTGATCCCTTCCGTGTGCATAGTTTTACCGTGATTAGATTCTTGAACTTACTGGTAAGCCACCGTCACAACGATAGAGAGTAGGGTTATCCATCTTGTGCTATCGCATGGGCATGCCATTGACATGGAACCGTGCCGTGTTATACGTTGATTCGATGGCTTCCATTTGAACTAACGGAGTGGCTCGCCCTTGATCTTAGTTGGATCATTCGCTGTCTTTTATTCAATCATTCAATCATCCGATTTATGTCACCATGAAAACCTACCTGTTGCCGGCCGACACTGATGATGTATATTCTAAGCCAAGCTCAATACTAATGAGTGCTACAAAAGGGCACATTTCCTAGCCCCCCAAGTCCAAGCCTGCCTGTCTCACTCCTCCCTCCCCTTCCTCCGCCCAAACCCCATCTTACTCCTCAAACTCGAACTCCTGCCCAATGAAAACCCCCGTTTCTCTCCCTGGAGCGAGACGGGCTCAGTTCCCAATTTGACAATGTCGTCGAACATGGCACTTCGCTTTCGACTAGCGGCGGAGTGTGCGCTGTTTTGGCTGCCGGCGGTGTCAGGGCGGCTGTTGCGTGATGGAGGGTCGGTCGCATGCTGGGCACTGGGCGTTTGGTCGTAGCCGAGGGCGTATGAGAGCGGGCGGGGAGGGTGGTTCGAGGATGGGTGTTCCCACATGGGAGGTTTGGGTTGGGCGCTGGGGCGGCGGAAGATCCGGGAGGCGAGGCTTGCGTGGCGGGTTGGTGTAGGTGGAGGGGGTTGCGTGGGCATGTTGAAGGGGGTAGATGAGGTGTTTGATGGGTTGCCTGGAGGAGGTTCGTGGGCGCTTCTGTGGGAGGGAGTGGCGGAGCTTGTTCGTAGGTGGGATGAAGACCGCGAAAGGGTATCTGGATGGTCGGCCTTTGTGGGCGTCGCAGTGTTACTGCTTCCGCTCGTGTTGTTCTCTGGTGAAAGCTGCATGGATCTAGCACTCGCAGCGTCATATGCCATTGGTGGAGGTTGATGCAAACGCCGACGGACACGGGGATCAGGCGAAGGGTACGATATTGTTCGCTGCGAGGACTGCACTGCATCGTAGCCTTCACCGTTGAACATCATGTCTGTGGCGTAGGTTGTGAGTGGGGGCCTCGTAGGTAAGGCCATTCCAGTAAGACGCGGAGCTTTTGAAGAACCGCCCATAAATGTGGACGACTGTGCGAAGGGTTGCCCCTTTTCAGAGGCGCCAGAGTCGCTCTGCTCTACCTGTACAGATTCAGATTCGGCTTCCGAGTACTCCATGTCAGCGTCAAGACTGAAGCCGGATGCGTTGCTGCGCTTAAATACGTCTATGTCATTTAACGTGTAAGGATGCGTTTCGGGGACGAGGGCTGAGATGTTCTTGGCTGAGTATGGTGTTCCGTCAAGCAAGCTCTTCTCGGTGATGATGCTAGGTGTAGAGGAGTTGGCGTCTTTGCGGTGAGTGCTCATTGTGTCCGGCGTTGGCGGTAGCACATCACCACCGAAGATCGGTCCACCTAGTGATGGCATCTTGAGCAGAGTATGGCCACCATTGTGCAGAGACAAATCGTCATGATCTTGGTCGAGGCTCCGCTGATGCTGCTTTTGACGCCGGCTCGGCGCGTCGTGCAGGACTTTCCCTATTGATGTAAAAGGGTCTTTCGGTCCACCTCTCGTAGAATTTCTACTCGGCGTAGACGGCTTGTTCCGCTCGTCAATCTGATCTTGTAATCTTGCACCACCATGAGTAGGATGTAGAGTACGATTGGAGTTTCCTGACAAGGGAAACCCGGGTTGGTCCTCCTCCTGGCCATCCGAAGCCTGATCCGAGTCTTTCTGTTTTCCATAAACACTCAGAAAGCTGCTCTCGCTAAGTACACTTAGTCTAGGAGAATTGAGTGCATAGGAGTCTGCATCTGTCTCTCCCTGGAGGTCATCTCTTCCAAAGATGCTGTTTGGTCGAGCCAGCGAGACTAAGCTCAGATTGCTGTTGAAGCTTTCATTGTTCAGGTACAAGCCGCGCAAGGCTCTGGTGCTTCGCTTTTTATCCCGAATGAACGAAGGTGTCTTTCGTGCTGACTTAAAAGGCTCTATTGTACAGGCACTATCAAGCGGAGATGTACTAGTAGGATGAGTGGATGGAAGATCGGTAATTTCATCGTCCTCGTCTTCTATATATGGGTCTGGATGGGGGGAAGCCGAATTCTTTGCGTCAAGCGGGGGCGAGCTGGGTATATCCTGAGTCTCATTCGAAGCGGGAGAATTTAGATCTGAGTGCGGACTGTATGGCCCTTGGTCGTCCTTTGACGAATCTGCTGCCTCAAGCTTCCCTTCCAGCTCACAGATAAGCTCCACAGCCTCCTTTATCGCCTGATCACGTTTCTGAAGTTCGCGAAGTAGAGCGTCATTGATCGATTGAAGTTCCCCATTATTAGCCTCCAGCGTAGGCAACCTCTCCAACTTCGCATTCAGGATTTCTTGACGCTTACGGCGCTGTGACACTTCGAGCTTCAAATCGAAATTCTCCTTGTTCAGTTTCGCAAATTGCTGTTCAATGTTAGCATGCCATTTTCCATAAGTCAGTCCAGTCACACTTACCTCATCTAACTCGCGGATCCCCCATTCTTTCGGTGTCAAACTGTCCATTCGTCCAAAATGGCTGGTCCGGCGGCCATGAGTTGCAGAGAAATCTCTATTAGCAGCAGATGGTATTGGAGAACTTTGAGCCTCTCGAAGAGGCAAGCTGTTGTTTCGCCCAAGGCCTGGACGAGGATTCGGATTATGGGCTTTTTCTACCTTGCGCGACTGCGCCTTCTTTTCGCGCAATAGATCTTGTAGGAGCTTTGACGACGGATTAGATCCGTCGTTGGCCTCTATGTCTGACATGTCATCGGTATGTCCGAGGTGTGATGGTCGCAGTGACGTGCGGCGATTGTCCATGGTTGAGTCGGAATTGCTTGTAACCAGTGGTTCTCTCAGTTGGTCGAAAACGGATTGGGTGTTGCTCAGTATTCGTTATATCACTGTTGCAGGTCGTCTGAAGTCGATATAAGCACAAGCACCTTTGAGCGTCTGAGATGTAGCTACTCTCTAAGTGAAAAGCTATGAGACAAAGGAATTGACTCAGCCAACTGTCTTTGTGCCCTAAGTCAGAATGATACAATGAGTCTTGGTCTCATTGTTGGACCTTCATCAACGAGCACCAGCATTTCTGTAGTGAGGTAGAATCATCCAGTGGGGACCGCTGAGTTGAAGGGGTTTTGAGTGTTTGTGGTGTCAAGGGACAGTGCAGCATGCTGCATCAAGACTGTTTTCCTCCTTTTCCCACCACAAAAGGGGACGTTCAAAGCTCAACATCTGACTTTAGAGGGGGGAAGAATGATACTGTAATTGCGTCTGAAAGGGTTGAGCTGCGAGCATCAAATCCATTGGCTACTGTACCTTAGTAGTGAACGATGGGCAGGCACGCAGGCACCAAACAATCACTATCACATCGCGGCCGAGACTAACGGTTCCGGGTATGTACTGTAACCGTTTTGTTCGGTTTTATTGGGCTGTCAACAGGGGCGGTTCTGAAACCGCCCCTGCCAAGCACTCGCTACTCTTTTACAGTGCAGTCTCAGAACTTCAGAAGGTGCAACCGAGCTTGATGCTGAAAAGGTCTTCTATCAGTCAGACAAGCATCTGTTTGATGCTTTATCTCTCTTTCAAAGTATTTCAATCTACGACTCTTCAACACCAGGGGTTGCTATGCTAATCTATTAATGCGATCCCATCACTTACATTACTGTATAGGCCCTTCCTCACATCGCCGGTCTCGGGTGGCCAGTAAGTTGATCGTAGGGTAGAGTACCAAGCTTCTTATATTGAATTGACAGTTTACCCCTCGTTCGATTTGCACTGTAGATTGAACAGAAAGCGATGGTCTTTACGTTGATAGATGAGGTTTCAGTACTACCAAGTGCTTGCATAGGTTCGCTGTCTAGAGCTTCATTCGAATCTACAGCCTGCTTATCAAAAGCGTCTATGGATTTATACACTCAATACGGAGGGTCAAAGAAGGTCAGTACATACAGGTTCGTTGGATGAGTTCTTGGTCGGTCAATGGCAAACGGTTCTGCCTCCGATTTCCACTCAAGCAATGTTGCCGGGACTCACATGTTCATTTGTACAGTTCAATGCTTAAGCATCGCCAACACCATGGATCCGAGCTCATTCTGTGAAATCGTTGTGTTTCCATCTACTTATGCCCTTGATCATGTCTAATTCTCAGCTTCGACGTACGCCGTTTCCATGAATCGGATCGCCTGGTATTTCAGTCGTTCTAGCTTTCTGGATTGCGTATGTGTGAGTGACCGGACATGGAGGATCATATCAGCCATTATGCCAAGATTTATGAACTCGGCGCAGAACAGCCGCTTGACCTGTACGATCTCATCCTTGGTTGCCGTGATTCCCCCGGTATTAGGAAGTTCAGGCCAAATGATGAATAGCTCTTCTAAGAGACACCCGTTCGCCTCAAGGCTTGCATCAAATAATCGTGGATCAGCTGCAAAAGCTTCGATCGATAGCTCCAGCTCCTTCTCTTTCAGCTCTTCCTCTCCTTCGGCGAAATCGGTATTAGCATTGACCATCCAGCGTAAAGCTCCTGTGAATTCCGCTATAGTCTGCGTGAACAAGGCCTTAGCGAGAGGATTTCGGTTGTAGATTGATCGGTAGCTGCAGTGCTTGGCTATTGCTGCGCTCAGCCAAAGGCGAAAATCGCCTTGGGAATGTTCTGGTGCTAGAAGTAAACAAGACTTGATCTCGAGATCAGAGAAAGTGAGATGAGGATCATTTTCGGTCATCCAAGAATGTTTTATCGTCCCGTGGGCAGCTCCGTTATGGAAGTAGGGGCCAGGTGGGATTTTGGGGGGGCGTAGGATCGGAACCGTTCCAAGATTGTTGTTGTTCGGCCCCGTGGCAAGTCGTGTAGTTGCTTGGTAGGACATGACTTGTTGAGAAAGTGTGGATTGAAGATTTGCGTTATATGAGATTGGTGGTCGACCTCAGGAAGATCAGCTTCTGTATCGCCTTCCGCTACAGACCTAGTCATCGGTATAGGTCCAACAATGCTGTTATCGTGGTTTCTTTAACTTCGAACAACGCAGCTTCTGGTAATGTTCTTCCGAACAATAAGAACATAGTAATCGAGAGAAATCAGAAGTCACGGGATCCGATAGAGCGCTGTCGCAACTTCGACCGAATGTAGACGTTTGATCCACCAGGGTCTTGCTGGTGGTTCGGCTCATGATTCTGAAAGCAGTTGGAAATCCAAATGAGAAAGGGTTTGATTGTCTCGGTAGTCTGTTTGAGGGTTAAACTTGGAATTTCAAAATCCATGAATTGCCTATTCCAGCCTCGTCTTTATAAAAGCCGCCATAAAGTGTAGAAGTGCGGTGCAGGTATCTGCGTTTCAAGTATCATACTACAAAGGGTAACACGATCTTAAAGAGCATTAGAGATACTGTATCAAGTAGCTGCAGGCAGTCGATTCGTAGCAACCTAACTTGTTTCTCAGCGGTTCCAAAGAAAGCTACCCCTTCTCGACGATAAAGACATAAAATCGCTTGAGACAGTAGAAGGGCTCATACCTACCACAAGTCAGTGCAGCGCAGCTCCGGAGTTGTAGTGTGTAGCCAAAGGTCGGTTCCATGTGACCAGGGCGTTGTGGAGTATTTGAGAGTCAAGAAGACCACCTAACATGAATGAGATGTCAGTCACTCGCCGTTCCGAGTAGAATATTCAAGTGATGGCACTCCAACAGTCAAACTGACCTTGATGCCAAGTTCTAACCACCGTGCACTGCTTTCAATCTATCGGGCCTTCGCATTCTACGTTAGTGATGCTGTAACCGAAGGCTGTCAATGGGTCCTTCTGGAACTATATGAAATAGTCACGATCCGCCAGAGACGCTTGTTCTTGAAAGATCGGCTTTTGAGACAGCTTCAGGAGCGGCTAAAACTGCGGACTCCATAGACACGAGCTCGTCCCTTATAATAGTCCTCTATTTCCCTTCTGCCCTTACAACCAACGCATCATCTAAACCTACCGGCACAAAGAGTTTACCTTCAAAAGTTTTCGATGCGCTACTTCGTGCCCAGACAACATCGCCTTTGAGATAAACAACCACACCACCTCGGCCACTTGCACTTGCAGTTATACGAAACAAGGGCAAGCCTGTCTGTGAATCTGCTTCGCGCAACGGCATCATGATAAGACCTTGCTCGGTAGACCACTCTTCTACCACATCTCTAAAAGTAGTAGGGGCTTCATGGATCGCAGACACCTTGGATGTGGGCGCAGTGGAACGAGGAGTGGCTGGCACAATTGGCGGAGCTGGGCCTGCAGTTGGAGGCGGCAGGTGCTCAGCTGCGTCAGCACCAAGGTCAAGAGCCAGAGTTATGGTCTCAAGGCCTTTGGTCCATTCCACTGCGATGCTAGGGAGCTCGTTAAGTTCAGCGGGTAGCTGTTCCTTCCACCAGAGGAACCATTCGCGAATTTCGTCATAGTTAGGCGAAGATGTAAGCCAGAGGTGGAGGGTCAAGTGCCACTTCGGGAAGAACTCTGCGGTCAAGAGCTGAGTAATTGTGCTGGCGGGGAAGAAGGCGGTCCACTGAAGAGCCTGTTCAAGAGGACTGAGATCTTGATCGGAAGGATCGATTACAAGGCTGTCAGCTAGATGAAGGGCAAGTCGTGGGAGCAAGTGGCGGACAAGAAGGGATGTCAGTTCGGAATGTAGAACAGAACGCCAATTATGTAGTCCTGGAGGTATACCGCTGGCAAGAACCCAGGTTGACAGGACAACTTTAAACTTCCTCTTTACATCCGCAAGGAGACCAGTAGGGCTTTTGGGGTCAGTGTGCTGTTCATCCAGGTATTGAAGCCAGGGGAACAGCCAGACGTGAGGGGGCTGAACGTGTCGACTGCGCTTGTGACTGCCTTGGGGTTTCCAGGCGGCTACAGCATGGGTGAGCCGTTGAACGACGAGCTGATCGATGACATTTGCCAGGATAAAGGGAGGTAAGATGGATCGCCACGCTTCAATGACGGAAATCAGAGGATTTGGGTCATACACATCCCAGTCGTTCGTGATGGTCGATCTAATCTGAGGCAGCCAGAGGGTGTATATCATAGTTTCGTAGGGTGTCGTTGACTTGCTTTGCGCTTTGAAATGCTCAATACCGCGTTGCAAAGCCACCGCATTACTAGTCGACTCTAGTCTGATTCCCAGAATCTGTCTTAGTCTTTGAATATATATCCCCACATGTATGGGTTGCTGCAGTGGGTCCCATTCCTGCATCGCAGCTTTGAAAAGAGGATGTATTGCCGCAACAGCGACTTCTTGCAACGCGATAGCATCGATGTTGTCCTTGAACTCAAATTCCATAGCCTCCAGCTTCGGCGTAAGTTCTTCCCATAAGGAGGAGGCGGTATTAGCGTCAGAACAGTCGAGCGTTAGCCGTTGCAGCTCCTGTACGGCACCAATCATACCCTCAAGTCCACGAACACTCGCTTCTCCTTCATCAATTTCCTGTACGAGTTGTATCTCTTGCAATTCGAAAAATTTCCTGCGTTCGGATAATCCATTCCATTCATCCGCGAAGGCTTCTAGGTCCCTGCGCGCTCTGCGAGCGATTTTCATAGCTTCTGTCTCGCTTCGTACCATGGAGCCATGGGAGGCCATGAGTCCCGCAGCGGATGTGAGCAGCTTCATCTCCGATCCTGTAGCGTCTATGATAGACTTCAGGACATTAGGCACTTGCAAACCATCCGCTGCAGCTTCGATCTCGGTTGCTGTACGGTATTTCAGCTTCGGTCTCCCTCCTGGTGTGCTCGTTCCGCTCGAGACTCCTGACATCCGCTTCTTCTTCGATTCTTTGCGCCTCTTCTCCTCCTCTTCAGATGAGTCTTGCAAAAACTCTCCTCGAAACGCGGCCTCTCGCTTTTCTTCCTCCTTTGCCTGCTTCGTCTTCTCTTTAACAGCACCTAACCCTGCTCCTTGCGGCCGCAATTGTGTTTCTATCGGAGCCAGTCTCCCACGACCAGTTGCCCCAAGCCCTTGACCCTCTACGTAACCCATCTTTGCCATCATTTTGGCCGCAAAGGAGTTGGGCGCTGAAGGCGAGGCTGCAGCAACGCCATAGGCTTTGCTTTCCTGACCCATCTTGCGCCGCTTGTGCCTGTGATCAGATCCTGAAGATTCGTCGCCATCGCCATCACTGCGGCCAGCCATGGCGAAGTGCGGCATTTTGGGCCAACGACAACAGTCGTGGGGGTTGATCTATTACTGCGATGGATAAACAGAGCGAGGTCCCGTCAGTTATGTGTTAGCAGATTAAGCGAAATCCCCTAATCATCAATGAAACTGACTTACTGTAATCGTGGCCACCACTATGCGACGTGGTCAATCGATCTTTCAAGCTCACTGAAGAGCTTTTACAATGTTTAGTCGATTCTGTCACAGTATGGGGCCCCGCGTCGCATAGTGGTGGCCACGATCACAACTTTTGATACTGTACCTGGCCTGCTGGAACGCTTGGCTACACCTTCGGGCTCAGATTTATGACTTCTACTATGTGATTACAATCTCAACCATTGAATTCTTTGGAGCTCAGACATGGTACTCAATCCGTGGATGGGTGCAATTAAATTATACGAAACCAGTCTGAATAGTACCATCTGCTTTTAACCCTTGTAGTGGGTCAAGACTGGGGAGTTTAATAGGGTACTGTGATCATGCTGAAGGTTCTCGCCCTCGGACTGAGTAGAAGAATGGATTGACTGAATAGAGGATTTTGTTTCCGAGAGTTCATCCTGGTCTGGTCAGTCTGGTCAGGAACAAGTTTGAACTATTAAATCTTTTGCTGATCTCAGGCTTTATGGTTCTACCGTCCTGCTCAACTATTCATCCATCGCTCTATATACATATGCCTATAAGGGTATGATGTATAGTACGATATATGCGCACTCAGTTCGCCTACTGCCAGCAACGACATTTGCTATGCTGTGGTCAGGCCAACTGATAAGGTTGAGTTACTGGTGCAATGATCCAGTTGAAGTCCTGTTGGTACGACTTGTATGGCCTTGCACTAGAGACTACAGAGCTATGGCAGCTCTTTTCAGCATGAGCGCCCGCGAAACGCTCTGCTATCCATTCCAACCACAGACGTTGCGAGGCGAACATTACTGGTACATGAGTTACTCCAGTGTATGTGACATATTGCAATTGCGTATCCGGAAAGGAGTCGCAGGTTTTATTCACTGCCTTGGTCGTTGTCTGCGGCGGGACAGTGGGATCTGATCCACCTTGAATGACCAGCAAGGGCCCTGAAATTCTTCTGCCGCCATTGGCAGTCAAATCTTGAAAGGCCTGAACGTAGCGATTTTGCGTCCAGTTGGCTTGAACAATATTGACATCAAAAAATAGCTCGGACGCAACACCATTGCAGCCTTGGATCTCGGAGATCAACGCGTAGCGCTTGGCTCCATTAGTGGTGAAGATATCGTTTTCCTTGAGTTGCGGGAAAATGCTAGCAATTCCACGGAATAGAAAAGTCCCGACCACTGTTGAAGCAATGCCTCCAGGAGCTGCAAGGTCAAGCCAGCGAGTAACCGGCGAACCCGCGACAGCCCCTAAGTAACCATCAACAGGCTCGATAGCCTGTCGTTCAGCAGCAGCCCAAGCTACAGCCCCACCCTGGGAATGTCCCATCACAACAAAATGCTTTGATAATTCCTTGAACGCTGACTGTGCTGCTTGTACCGAATAGAAAATGTCGTTTGCTTGAGCACGACCCGCAGCATATTGGTGTACCACAGGCTTTGCAAAAGTGTCCTCGTAGACACCAAGACCAGCATAATCTGGCGCTACCACCACATAGCCTTGTAGTGCCAATTCGTAGGGAGCAGCAAACTCGTAACTGAGAGTCTTGTAATGCGAAGGAGCGCACTCGCTAAAGAGACCACTTGTTCCATGTGCCCAGGCAACTATTGGATATCCGTCTGGTCGTATCCGAGGCGCAAAAGGCCAAAGCACATATGCTGAAGCAGGTACTGTGGAACCGTTGAAATTTTTGGAGAGAAACATGATCCGAGATAAGGCAGTGTTTGGTGGCAGGGTGTATGCCGAGGTATTGGCGTCTTGCTGCACCTTTAACAGCGTTCCTGCAGGCGCGTTCGAGGTATAGCTGGGAACATGATAGAAGTCGTCGAAGGTTACTGAACCGTTGGCCCACATGGAGCGCTCAAAGTTGCAAGCATTCTCCACGTTGGTTGCAAGTGTAGCACTGATACCGGCCTCTGTAATCTGTACTGGAGAAAGCGCGCAAGATGATTTAGTAGCATTGTCTTGGGCACCCGCAATACTAAGAGACACATCTGTAATCAGCAGTACTGCAAGAGCTCGCCTGAGCGTCATGTTAGGCAAGGACAAATTTAGGAACGGCATCTCTTGTATTGAAGTTGACGAGTCGTTGAAAAAGAAAACTCTGAAAGGAACGGGCAACTTTACAGCTGCCAAACGAAGAGATGGGGAATGGACAAAAGGGTGAAACGGGCATAATATGCCTTAAGCACGACAATGACAAAGCTGAAAGAAATATGCTGGAAAGTGGCACAATATCGCGAGGCTGACATCTGACACTGACAGCTTGGTTGCCCGTAGCCTAATTGACGTCGGCTGTATTGCCCTTAGGACGCAGTTGATTGACATTGCCTGAAGATTGTAGGTTACACGCCTTGTCGAAAATATCAACTGGCTTGCCCGTCGACGACGACAGAGGATGTCGATTCAGTCTCAAACCGAGTCTTGTTCAAGCGCATTCGCAGGAAGCTCCCAACGTAGATGTTGTTAGATTTGGATAGTCCTCACCCCTGAAGCATACTAGGTAGGTACTTTGGTCCTCTCTTTCAGGAACCAAGTGAGCTTTGCCAATTGCCATGACCCCCTAATCATCTTCGTCGCATAAGTTGTCGCGTAGGATACTAGTGGACTTGCCATGCGAAATCGTCTTACCTTGTGTTACACAGTCAAGCTTCCTTCTGGAAATTACAGTCGACATTTGATCAATCCTAGGCTGAAGTCCTGGATTCGTAAAAAGGTTCCCTACTCCTGGTATGATATATCATATATAGTCGAATCCGGCGTGCGACCCGACGGGAAAAACGGTGGGGCAAATCGCAAGAGGTTGTACTAAAAATAGTGTAAATAGTGACTACGTACAGAAACGGCCAACTTCAAAAAAATTTCCACGCCGATAACCTCAATTTGCGAGTTCGCTCGCGGAAGGCAGGGCGATTCTCCGCCTACCATGGCTTATAGTCCTATCGCCCAGGGTGAGCACGATGCCATGTCCGACTCTGAGTACTCCCATGTCTCTGCATCACCCTCGAACAATCACGAAGCCATGGCTCTACACCAGTCCTTTTCCGACCTAGAAGTTATCTCTCCTCGATCAAGAAATGTTTCGAACGCTTCTTCTGTTCCACTGCGACATCCAACGCCCGATTTGCAGTCGTTACGAGGAGCATACGTGGGGAACATTGAGCGATTGGAGCAAAGTGCCGAACGACTGAGCATGTCCTCGGACATTGGCGAAGAGGTGAGAAAGCTCACGATGGAGCAACGGAAATCGGAGAGCAGAAGATCTTCTTTGATGAACAAGCATGTTGAAGAAGAAGCTGCTCCACCTCCGGTGACCCGTCAATTTTCCTACGGTCAAGGTTCCCATACCTCGAATTCGCTCGTGGATATGAACAACTTAGCGAGAGCGGGTGGATTCTCCCCGGCGGGATACTTTGCTTCCCCAAGAAGCTCGATACGTTCTGGGTCTTGGTCACAGCACAATTCGGTCAAGGGAAGGTCTACTTCGCAAGCGTCTCGTCTCACAGGAGTACTTGAACCTGAGCGCACAGGCGCACCACTCGAACCTCCGGGCTCAGATGGCTTCCTCCCAATAATAGCTCCTCTAAGACCTCTGCCGAAGGTACTGCGGATAACGAATTATGAGGAAAATACAGTAGAAAATGGCAATGTTTCGCAAGAATCCCGAGTTGCACAGCATGAAGTAGCTGAGCAAACAAACGGCGTGCCGGAACGTCCCACGACAGCCGCTTCCACGGATCCCTACTACCAGACCAATGGGCTTTTCGAAGACTTTGATGGCGTGCACATTACTACTCATCCAGAGGATCCGCTTGTTCCGAAGGATACGACCAGGAACCGAACGACCTCCAATCCCCTGATGCCACCTGCCAGACCTAGACCCAAGTCTTACTTGGATCCTAGACCGAAGACTTACGTTGAACCCCCTCCTGACGAGAACATGATATACTACCCAGCGCCTGTACCGATGATACTGAACTTACCCCAGAAGTTATCAAAGCTACCAACTGCTTCACAAAGGAATAGGCGACGGTCGGAGATCTTAGGTGGCTTACCTGGCGATGCGCGCAAATCAGCCGCATGGTTACCGAACGTCCTAGAAGGAGAAGACGGAGAGCTTGAACATGCTGAGGATGGCAGATCCCCGCGCAAGGAACCAGAAAATAGGAAGAGTGTGGCAGATGTACCGCCACAGCTAAGGGCCAGTGCATTCTTTGACTATCCAGCTGCTCAACAGGATGTGGAGCTCATAGGGGATTCGGCGGTTGCGACGTTAGATAGCATCCTGGACGCGTCGGCATATGCACCGGTGTCCGCTTTCACTGACCACCCTATTGCTGGTCATGCAGGTCCAGAGGTTTACGGAAGAAGTATTGCAAGGACAAGAGATAGCATAGTGCCACTAGAGAGGCCAGAGCAGAGAAGGAGGAGGAGCTCGTTGAACATTCTGAGACGGAACAGCTCATCAAACATGCTGGACGACGGGAAGAAGCGGAACAGTAGCTTGTTGAGCTTGGGCAACTTTGGTAAGAGAAAGAGCAGTGCTCCAGAGCTTGACAACCACAACCTTCACGATGAAGCCGAAGCAGCAACTATGCATCCTGAAGACACTCCACTGCAGGTCCAGCATGAGGATGCAATATATGACGAGGCAGGAGAGATAGCTGATGAGGATGCCGAATTCCATGACGCCCAAGAAGAGTTCGACAATGACCTCCAAGACAACCTCGAGAACCTCAATGGTCAACCAACTACCCTCCTCGCCGAACTTCAGCTCCGCAAACAACAACTCAAAACCCGCACTCGCACCGCCGCAACTGCCTACCCTAACGGGATGCACTCCACTTTGCTGGAACTCGACGCTGTCGCCCAAATCGAAAAACGATCTAGGCAGCAAAAGCATATAAATCTTGCCTGGGAACCTCCTGGTACCCATCAAGCTGGTGCTGGAAACGAAGACGACGAAGACGTTCCCTTGGGCGTGTTGTTTCCAAGTCGCAAGATCAATAGTAGAGCTCGCTATGATGAAGATAGGCCTTTGGGTCTTATAGCCCGCAGAGACATGGAAGACAACGAGCCCCTCTCTCGCCGTCGCGCTAGGCTCCGTGGCGAGGAGGCTCTTCCCCGGGAGGCGGAATTTGCCAAGCGCATGAGTACCTATACGCTCGACCTCCCGGGCTTCTCCACAGAGCCCCAAGCATCCCTCGAAATCATTCCGGACGTGGAGGGTGAAACCCTCGGCCAACGTCTCAAACGCCTGAAAACCGCCACGTCCCCCTCAGTTGTCCGAGGAACCCGGCCCATAAGCGGAGATTTCACTAGCGAAGTCATGTCCCAGCTCGGCGTCCCCACTCCACCCACCGAATTCTCCCCTACAAATGGCGAAGAAGAAACCCTAGGCCAACGCCGCAAACGCCTGCAAGCTGAGCGTGAAACCGCCAACGCCGTCACTGCTACTAATAAACCAGCGCGCCCAGGCATGAATTCCCGCCGCACAAGCATGGCTGATCTTTTACAAGCCCACCCCGCAGCTGGCGCTTCCCACACCGTGAGCAGGGGGGAGGTGCCAATGGCGCCAAAGACGAGGAATACGGCCTGGGCGCAGGATGTGAACAAGCGGGCTAGTTCGGGGAATTTGGCGTTGTTGAGTGGCTTTGGGCCAGGAATGGGTGGAGCGATGGGAGCGATGAATGCGGGAGCGCCGGCTTATGGGCCAGGGATGAATGGAGGTTATGCGGGAGGCAGAATGGTACCGCATCCGATGGTGTCGGGGGGGATAATGGATATGGAGAAGGGCCAGAGGGATATGATTGAGCGGTGGAGGACGAGCGTGTTGCATTGATGCTGTCGCTGTCTTGTCTATAATAGCTTTGTATGTAAGCGTGAGCGATGGGGTCTGCTTCTGCTGGATGTGAGGGTGAAGGAATAGATGGATGCATGATTAGATATACCCCCCCGTCGCTAGACGACAGCGCTATTGAGAGGGCTAGGGATTGCCAGAGGTAATGTTTACTTTGTACGATTACTTTAACCAATACCTATCATACCACCTAATCCCCATTCCACACCTTTCCATCCTCATGCATTCCGCTTCCCATCCCCATCCCCACTCTCACACCTTTACCTACCCATGCCCTCCATCTCCCTCAGCACCACCCCCCCCCCCCCCTCCCTTTCCTCACCATCCCCCCTCGTCTCACAGAACACAAAAATCGGGGAACAGAAAAATTACCTACCACAACTGGGATTGGATCGTTAGAGCCCGTGGCGGGGTAGGAGAGAGAGAGGTAGACGATGCTGTGATGTGATGTGATGTGGTGGTTGGGTGTGCGTGAGAGAGAGAGACAGAGAGGGAGAAGGAGGGAGAAAAGAGAGAGAGAGAGAGAGAGAGAGAGGAGGAGGGAAAAGGAGGAGGACTGTTGTGGATGGGAGTTCGCAGAGAAGAAGTTTTGGTCCAAGAGACTTTTTCGGTTCTGCGCCTCTTGTGATCTTACGGTCAGTTCTCGGCGCCGCTTTCTGGTTGTTTTATCCGTGGTGGAAGGGGAAGGCTGTTGAGAATGAATGCCCAGGGTCAATTCATGGTTGTGATGGAAGCGGTGGGAACAAATCTCGTCAGAAAATTAACTAAGTGATTTTCTGGTTTTTGGGTGTGGGAAGCGTGCTTGAAAAGGGGGATTTGGGGGTGGTATGAGGTTGGTGGAATTTTATGGGGGGTTTGATTGTGGTGGAGAGCATGGCTTCGTTCGTTTCTGTTTCGGTTGATTTTCACCCCTTCTTACTATGATATCATATCAGACCATCGGACTGCGAAAGCAAGTATTGGGTATGATCTTGCATTAGGTCATGCTGCGTCTTCCATCTTTCCACTTCTGGATTTCGCTTATTAATTGCATACAGCTCCTCTTTTAGGGCCCAAAATCTCCTCCGATGACGAAGGGACGATGTCATGAAAACATAAATCCGCTCGTCTCGATCCAAGAAGAAGAGAAAAAGATGGTTCGTTATATCCACCGAGTTGGCTCTGATGAGAGCCCCTTGCAAAGCATAAGAATGCGAGAAAACCAACAAAACGAAACAAACGCCGAATGCCCATCTTCCTATGCCTCTCAAAAGCGCCATGACCTTGCCCGCGCTTTTTGAGAAATCCGGAACGCCATGCGGAAACGTGGAGAAGTCGAGATAGATGGAGGTTGCGATCAAAAGGCGTGAGGGGGTATATAACTTTTGTGTGTGGGATGGATTCAAACACCGCCGCCCAGAACGGCCCAAGATGGCACAGCATGTCGTAAAATCGTGGCAATATCCGAATGGAAAGAAATGCAGAGAGGCCCGCGCTTAAGTAATCCGTGAGAAAGGCGAGGGTAAATATGCTAAGTAGGGAGCGTTGATAAATTAACCAAATGAGAGGTGACGATGCGATTAGGCGTAAATATCGTGCAAATCGGTCCCTGTGGATGTCGCTATGTACGCTGAAACGTAGGTTGTACAAACATGGAGGAAACAAGCTGATCACTGCCAATAATGGTCACCAGACATTCTTTCGCTGGGTAATTGAAAGTCCAGAAGCTTGTTGTCGTCGAAATAGAATTGCGTCTGGTCGTAACTTGGTGGTTGCTCGTTCAGAGTCATGGCATTTAGGTAGGAAGAGATCATCGTCTGTGGCGGCTGCTGTACCATCTGCGGTGATTGGTAATAACTGTCGTTGTGCACTGGCTGCATTGGAAGGTATTCCATCTGGTTGAAATGCTGGTCCATTTGAGCCTGCTGCTGCTCAATCCGGGCTTGATGGTCAATCTGAGCTTGATGGTCGACTCGGGCTTGATGATCTACTTGCGCTTGGTGGTCAAGCCGTGCCTGCATGTCGACTTGAGACTGATGATCGAGTTGCGCTTGTCGGTCTATTTGAGCCTGGCGATCCATTTGGATTTGGTGGTTGATCATAGCTTGCTGTTCCAAGTGGGCTTGGCCCATTTGACCTTGCATGACCTCAGTTGGCGTATGTGGATAAACTACGGGGTGGGCTTCTTGGGACGTTTCGCATGGCAAGGGCCAATAATCACGACGGTAATTATAGTTTCTTGGTCTCAAGACCATCTTGACATCTGGTGCAGCAGACACAAGTTCGACACTGGCTTCTGGTTCTGCTTGTTCAGCCAGTTCGTCGTCGGACTCTGCGTCCGGATCGGATTCTGAGGCCTCATCGTCCCATTTGAATTCCACTTCTTCGGCGACGACTTCTCCTTGATGACATTTCTGGATGTGCCTGGTCAGGGTTGTCTTTCGGCAGAATCTGTGAGCGACATCAATCGAACGCTCCTTGCTACTGTACTGAAAGATATTGTACTTACTGTTTCCCACAGTATGTCGGGCAGGTGTAAGGCTTGGTGCCATTGTGTATCCGCCGGTGCCTCGCCAGACTCGACGACTGTATTCCGTCAGCCTGCTGGCTAGAAGACTGTAGTAGTAGTAGTTGTAGTAGTAGACATACATCTGAAAATTTCTTATCGCAACCGTGATGCCCGCACTTGTGCGGCTTCTCGCCAGTGTGGGTACGTTTGTGGACAGTGAGCGCGCTTCGCTGTATGAAGCTTTTCCCACAGTCGGCAAAGTCGCAATAGTAAGGTCGCTCGTTAGTGTGGATCCTGTAGTGCCGTGCGAGATCAGATTTACGATTGAATCTCTGTTGCGACACGGCGGAGAGTTAGCGGAATCGGATGTCTCAGCTGTCTCAGCTGAACCGGGGGGTTGCGGCAGTGCGACAGCATGACGAAGGGTTAGGATGGATCGTTCTTACCTTGGAGCAATGCGGCTTGTCCCACGAGCATTTAAAAGGACGATCCAATTGAGAAGACATGTTATCCAGCAAGTGGTTGTTCTTGTGGACAATGCCCATTGCTGGAGCACACACCTTCTCACGAACTACTTGGTCGTAGCAGTAAGTCGATGATAACGTAGTGCGGTACTCGTAGTGGCCCGCGAATCCTCGGCGTGTATTCCGTATTGAGGACTTAGTTGCAAGCACGGGATCTTCCGTCCTGCTCAGTAAGCCACAGCCGATTGGGTGACACCAGAAGAGAGATGTTGGACAGCCAGTAAGTACGGAGTAGGTAGGTAGTCGGTAGACTGTAGTAGTGGCCGACGAAGAAGGAGGCTTTCTCCGCCTTTTTTGGAATTATTAGAGCAGAGGGAAGATATACCAATCGATTTTTCTGGAGTCCGAAGATGATGGAGGTAAGAGATGAATGGTTAAGTATAATGGCTAATAGGGAGTTGAAAGGCCGACCTTAGTGGGTCGGATACCTACCTTACCTTGGAGCCACAGTTTGAGCTGGGTGTTAGCCTTCTGCGAGTGAACCTTGTACAATATGTGCGATCTATGCGCACGCGACGATTGCAGGCCTGTCCTCAAGCCGACTTGGAAAACTGGCTTGCAGAAGATTGCAATCGGAAGTATTGGATGGCAGTTGTCCAGAAGCGTAATGTCTTGGTAGCTGCGTTCCTCCCCGCAAACACGTACTGCCGGTCCACGTTTGAGTGTGGATGCTCGATGTGGAAAGTGACCCAAGCTGAGGGTCTGAGTGACGGCGCAAAGGGACAGGCAAAGCCAGCTCGAATATGTTGATTGATTCTGCACAATTAAATTCCGAACAAGATGGCCACCCGAATTTGAAGATTATCTGTCGATTCTCCAGATATATAAGTTGGAAAAAAATATTATTATGCTGGTTTTCGCATTCTCTCGACGGCAGTGGAATGTGGTTCTCGTGGAAGGTCTGAGTCGAGGCTAGGATCAACTAAAATTCTTTGAAGATCTGCTGAAGTTCGAGAAATGGAGTTGTTGCAGTGGCGAGACGTTGACTATGATTGTTGAGCAGAGATTATGGTCTTGAATGGAACGGTAAAAGTCGATGGTATATACTAAGTACTTGTAGCTATCCTACAATGTGACGTCGCGCGTCCGCATATATACTAAAATGCTAGACTCAACTAAAACGATGTTCATATGTTCTCTGGCCATCTGTAATAATGAGTGGCGGTTTTCTAAAACCCGTATGTCCAGGGTTGTACGACCAAAAGGGTAGACAGAATTAAAACCCCTCTGCAATTGCATGCAGCTGACTAGGAATCGTCACTGCAGCTGGTGAACAAGGCGTCTGTATTGGTGGGCAAAACTCACACGGTCTTGTGCTGAAGAGCCCCAAGTCAAAGGGGAAGAGCCGCTAGGTCCTCAGGAACTTGAAGTTGAACAATTGGACGCCCAGCCTTTGAACCATCAAGCGGCTAAGAAACCCATCATCTCAGGCTGGTTGTCTGACCAAGATGCGAGATTCTCGGCAGCTTTCGGATATCGCACGCGCAAGTCTCAATGACCACCATCGGAGCCTTTACGCTACCGACGCTTAAGTACTTTCGACGTCTGGCAGTTGCAGACGAACATGTCCTCGTCCCCAAAATAACACTGGTCCAACGGCCGTCACACTGCATGTGGTGGTATCCTCGAAGCCTGAAGTCTTGGGGCCCGAACTATTGTTTCACGTTATAAAACTCTCCGTCACGGCCATATATCGGCAATAGTGTCGACGAATCGTAGGCTGGGCTGTAGGATATCGTAAGTTCCCGTATCGTGTAGGAACAACAGACCTGCGTAGACGGCCATATTGGCCGACTTTGTTCGGGTCCGTCGTGACGGTCAGAAAAACCGCGTGATCGGAAAGGTCCTACCACGCTGAAATCAGCTGCAGCGATAACGAACAATTCACAGTGGCCCTCCTCGGATTGGATGTACGATATGCCAGGGATTAGGGGGTCGACCACATGAAATACGTGAACCCATCTCATGTATCAGTGCTAACAAAGAACAAGGCTATGACCAATTTCAACCGTCACACACCGTGCAATAAGATGATGCTAGTACTGCCGCTATCTCATGCAATGCCGTAAGCTTTCAGCCTTTTGGACCACCCGAGTGGAGGGCGAAGGATCTGGCAGACCCTGACAATTACACTGTTGATATGCACGCGATTCGGCGGATCCTGGTCCTTAAATTCAGAGGTGATCAGATGGAGAACAAGCTCCGGGCATTGAGAAACAACGTATACAGATCGATGCTAGAACACCGACATCGTCTTCCACTTGACGAAAGAGAGTACGTCTACGCATTGAAAAGCTATTCGACAGCCTAAAAGAGATACGGCACTGGTGGGACTGTGGGTACGGTACTCGCTCGGGCTGGACCGCTCCTTCGCAGCCTCCCGTGCGGTTCGAGAGGTGGGAAGGAAATGGGGGAATGTCACCAACTGTAATCGGACATTCTGTGTAACGTTGAAAATGATCCACTTCACGTAAACGTACACGAGACGATTCCGTCCTGCTGTTTGGAAAAGCACACGGTAGAAAATCTCCACGATCCATCAGCGCGCTTTGCGAGGTCTGTAGCCAATAAGCCACATGGAGAGAGTGGTGCGGTCAGTGGCTGCTGGTTGCAGCCCTCAACGAACAATCGGCAAAGGACGCCTCAAAGGTCGATGCAACTCTTGGACCCTTCCAACGCAGGCTGGCTGTGGCTTCCTATCCTATTGGTCTGGGGGACAGTACCTACACCACTGTGTACTTTGCAAACGTGTTCTCGCGACTCGCACATCGATCTTGGATCTTGGATCTTGGATCTTGTGTAAAGTCGTTCGTCGTTCGTCGTACGTCGTTCGAGGGCGAAGAGTGCTATGAAACCTAGTCAGGGGCTTAAACCGGCTGTCACTGTCATCCCCGCAATTGCTCACTTAGACGACCCAATAGCAACGCCAGAACCGGCGTCTCCAGCGTCCTGGGCTCGCTTTAGACAAGTATGACATTGACTCCCAAGAGTGCGAATCAGAACGGCGTATCGCACAGGGAGGAATTTCAAATCGGTTGGGAGCGAGACTTCTCCGTACCTCCGTACGGAGGTACAGGCATTGAAGGCGCAGCAGACATTGTTCGCCTGAGGGGGTTGTTAATGCAGCCGGTTTAAAACAAACCACAATTTACAAAAAAAGGTCTGTGATGAAACCGCGGAGCACCATCCGCCCCTTTTTTGGTTCCACTGACTTGACCTTTCTAGAACCATTCTTCGTTGCGACCTCTGGACTCTAGTCGTGCATATCCCCAAATTACCGACAACTAGTCGCCGCAACGGAGGGCGGCGTTTCTCACCTGCGCAACTATCTTTATCCCCCAACAATAATCCAGATGAACACATGCCCGTATCATCTTGATCATCCGTCAGAAGCTTTCCGAGAGTGGAAGGATCTTGATCGATTAGGTTGGAGTGGAACACTTGCCGCCAGGAACCATCGATCTTGCATTGGATGCCCTAACTACCCACAATCGGATTGACATTCGCCATCCCATCCTTCGATGCTAGTCTGGACTATGCGCTAGTTCCATACGTTTATCCTCATACAGTACTAACCTAAGACGGTATTGAGTAGGGCGGTCAACACCCCGTGGCGTGTGGATGCCAAGTACGGAAGTAGTAGTGTTCGAATCAATGACTGAAGACATTTTGATTCGGAAAAAGCTATTCCTTAGAGCTACAGTCAAGTTTCCAATCTATGCGCTTGCCAAGTATGGAAAAAGGGATGTCGGATACTGAGAGGTTACCAGATGATTGATTACCCATGACACGAGAAAGTGAATCTGGCAGTGTGTTCCGTACCAGAAAGGTTGCAAATTTGCATGTCCTGGGAGTTCTAATCCCACTTTTGCATTCGCCAGGACTCAGATCTGCTGGTGTTCTGCAACGATATCTGACCCCAGGAACGAACCATGCCGCGCTTTAAGTTTGCAGCACAACGGTTCGTATTATCGTGAGAGGCGTATCTTCTCCTGCAAGAACAGAGACACCTGTTCATGTGCCATTGACGCACTGCAGTGAAGAATAGACCCACCACCTGCAGGCTTTTGCGATGGTTGGCAATACTCTGAGTTTAACCGACAGTCTATTTAAGATCCGAAGGGTTTCAAACTCTAATCTTGACATCCCATCCTTCCCATGATGGACCGTGCCAGCAAGCTTGCAGTCACAAAGACTATCATGGCATAGCCTACCTTGAACTCGTAACGCGGCGGCTCCGCTCCGGGATCATGCGCCCGTTCCTCCCTTGTTTGGGAAGGACTGACCTGAGTGGGCACAAGAGGTTCGAGGAGACGCGGCCAAGTAGTCCACACATCCTGCGGGTGACAAACATTGGGACGTGCTCATCCAATGCCTTCCAGGTGACGACACCCCGGGTATACCGGATTATCTCCCCTTCTCCCGGAGAAGCACTGTCTGTGAGCCGACATCGACTCCCACCCTCTCGATACCCTTCGCTTGCAGAGCATGGCTTATATGGGTCTTACAAATTATGCCGAAACCGTGACGCCCGCATCAGCGTTCGACCCTATTTGTACATAATCTTTATAATAATATATACAATCTCTGCCCACATGCGCTGCTCGCATGCCAGCGGCAACGATAGGCAATGTTTGGGCACAAACACGAAAAGAAGTTGTCTGAAATGAACAGTTCAAGCATGCTGTCGGCTCGAAGTAAGATCACCACCGGCATCACCACCAATATCACCACCAATGGCGGTTGGCGAGTGAAGCGGAGACTCAGGTTACCTAAAGGAAGCGTACTTTTGACAAATAACAATTCCATTGGGAGCAGATAAGAAAGGGTCAGAGCGAAGAAACGGTGCCTTGGAATATCATCAAGAGCATAGATCTAGAAGTCAGAAGCAGAGGACTGTTCCGCCAATAGGTACAACTGGCACGATCACAGTTGCGCTGGGGATAGCGCTTGACTGGAATCATGTAAGATGATGGCCTAATTGCATACTTTGCTTAGGGACTCACCAACTGCACAAGAGTTCTGTAGCATTGATTCGATGATTTTCAGGTGGCCAAATTGAACTAGAAGAACCTTTTCAGACAAGGAAAGCCTCAGCCTTGTTTCAGGCTTTGGTTACAGATCTGTGACTGTTTGCTAGCATACATACTATGTACAAGTCGTTATCAACCTTACAGTTGAGGCACTGAAAGGAAAGAGTTATGCCAGACTTGTAGCAATCCGGTTAAAGTCCGGGCAATCTAAACTCCGAGAAGTTTCCTCGGATCCCGTCAACGCTGTCAGCTTTTGCTTCTTATGCTTGCTACTGACAAGCAGCAATCGAACAGTGAGCATACGAAGTCGAGCAGCCAGCATCCAAAATTGCATTTCATTTCATGACGCTGCTACCACCTTGACCATGCCCACCACCCCCTGCGCCCTCTGCTCCACCTCGCGGGCCCTCATTATCCGCCCCAAAAACCACCAAAAGCTTTGCAAGCCTTGCTTCATAACCCTCTTCGAAACCGAGATCCACAATACCATTACCACCAACGCAATTTTTTTCCCAGGTGAGCAAATCGCTATCGGTGCTTCCGGCGGCAAAGACTCCACCGTGCTAGCCTCGGTGCTAAAAACTCTCAACGAGCGCTATGACTATGGGCTGAATCTTGTGCTGCTGAGCATTGATGAAGGCATCAAGGGGTATAGAGATGATAGTCTAGAAACTGTAAAGCGGAATGCAAAGCAGTACGATATGCCGCTTGAGATTGTGGGTTACGACGAGCTGTACGGCTGGACGATGGATCAGGTGGTCGAGCAAGTGGGCAAAAAAGGGAATTGTACCTACTGCGGCGTATTCCGACGGCAAGCGCTTGACCGGGGCGCTGCTCGTCTGGGCATAAAGCATGTGGTCACTGGTCACAATGCTGACGATATAGCGGAGACGGTGATGATGAATTTGTTGCGAGGGGATCTGCCGCGCTTGGCAAGAGCAACGAGTATTGTAACTGAAAGTGCGGCGAGCGATACGAAGAGAAGCAAGCCACTGAAGTACGCGTACGAGAAGGAGATCGTGCTGTACGCGCACCACAAGGGACTAGATTATTTCAGTACCGAGTGTATATACAGTCCTGAGGCTTTTAGAGGGAGCGCGAGGACGTTGATTAAGAGCTTGGAGAGGGTGAGACCAAGTGCAATACTGGATGTTGTCAGAAGTGGAGAGGACATGGCAAGGTTGGTGCCGCCCGAGGTAAGTGGCGGGGAGCCTTGTGCAAGTAAGGATGCAAGACAGGTTCTAGTTGTGGATGGAGAACTAGACGGAGAAGGTGGTTGCGGGAGTGTTAATGGGCGAAGAAGTGGAGGTGAGATGGCTGATATGGAGAAGAATTTGCGAGACGACGACAACGCTCAGGGAAGAGAAATTGAAATTACCATGCAAGGGCAAACACACGACAAAACAAAGCCAGTAAGGCAACAAAAGAAGCTCCCGAGGCAGCAAATGGGTCGGTGTTCCCGATGCGGCTATCTTTCAAGCCAGGCAGTCTGCAAAGCTTGCATGCTTCTTGAGGGATTAAATAAAAACAGGCCGAAGATGGAAATCCAAGTTGGCGTTGAAGAGGAAAACAATAGTCCAACGCTTACGAGGAGAATGGAAGGCCTGAATGTCATTCTAGGCCAGCGGGCGTGAGGAGCTTCACTGGGAAGGTAATAGTCATAATCCATAATCATAGAATTCGGCAACCAAAACATATGGGCCTACCACATGACGAGATTCGATACGAATCGACAGTCTTGCCGTCTAGCCTTTCAACGCAGAAGTCGAGAAGCAATCGGGCCAGAGGATCTTCAATCAGAACCACCTCTCCCTGTGGCAAACAGCAATGCGGAAAGGGGGCAATTCCATCAATTCGGACGATTCGCAGTACCCACTGCCCTAGCTATTGAGCCAATCGCCTAAAAATCCACTGCCCAAAAGGTGGCACCACTATCGACAACTCAATAGAAGGTGGACCGTCGGCTGAAGTCGCAGATGCTCTACTTGGTTACAAGACATCAAGCAAGATATAACTCGAGCATGGGCTTGGCAGATTGTCAACGCCTGGCTTGGGGTTTCCGTCGCGTGTCTCAGCTAAGCTGGTACCCTTATATACCCATGGGCTTTTGGGCGGAGATGAACACACAAGTAGTCTACATCAAGAAGCTACTTAGGCATCCAGTAGGAATTATCCAGTCTGGACATTTTCCCTAACATCTCCTCGAGATCTCCCACTCGAAACATACCTCTCTGAACCCCACCCACAACCCTTCTTCTCCAGACCCCCATCTCCAAACCTCCCACAGTTCTCTCATCCTCCATACCCCCCATGTGCTATCCCCTAAAAAACCCCCCTCCCCATCTCCAAGCTATTCCGACGCACCATGCATGACCGCACTTCCAACCCAGTAAACCGTGATCATAACCTAGCATCCACATCCCCACTCACTGTCCGTCTCACGCCCCTCTCTTGTCAAAGTAAACCGTCCTCGGTGCTACTGTACGTCTATATCCCCAACCAGCGCTGCCCACAATCCCAATAAATCCCTTCCATCGTTCCCTGCCTGTCACGTAGCCTCGTTGCAAGGCTTCAAACTTCTCCATCTCTCTCATCCTTTTCCATCGTTACAGCTTGCCGGACCCCCATTTGGCCCTCCTAAACTTTCCTCTCCCAATTTCCCGCGTTCTACCACCAGCTCACGTTCCCCCCCCCCCCATTCCTTACTTCATATATCCCGACTACCCTACATAATTCGCCCTCTAGGATATCTCACACAATCCCATTTCCCTCTTCGACGTACATATCCTGTCCGTAGTCGTTACCTCGGATAAAGAAGTTCAATTCAATGTTGAGATGTCCACGGCAGTATTCCTGACGAAGGGGTTGGGGGTATGGATTGGGTCCGTTTCTGCGATTTCGGGGGTGGGCGATAGGGTGCTTTTGGGAGACGAGCAGGGGGTAGGTGGACGGGTGCAGGTTTGAGGGGTTGGAGGGGAGGTAGTTTTGAGGTTTGATGTGAGGAAGGGGGAAGTGGTGGGGTAGGGGGTTATGAGGGCTGGGGGAGAGAGGGGTTGGGGAGGTGGTTGGTGGTTGGTGGTTGGGGAGAGCGGGGATATGTGGATTTTGTGCGGGTTTGAGGTGTGGTGGTGGGTTAGGGTAGATTTTGGAACATGGGTGAGGAGGTTGTTATGGGACTTTTCGGCGAGATGAGAGTGGCATAAGGGTCAGGTAGTTGGTGGTTTCTGGTGGATGTGCGGTCGAGGCAGCTAGGAGTTGGTGTGTCGGTTTGAGGGGAGGGATTGAGTTTGGGCCTTTTGGATGATTTCGTGTTTCAAGACTAACGGCGTCAATTTGGGGGGTAAAATGGCGGTAACTTCGGTTGGGCTCTACAAGAGAAGAGAGTACTATGTAAGACCTTGAGTACGTCCATGATCATTCCTCAGCCCTGCCGTAGCTGAAAAATTTCGAACACATCTGAAAGTGTGGGCTCGGTGACGTTGAGAAGTAATAAACATCTGCTGACTATGCCGGAAATTATCGACAGGCGATGCTTGAGTATCACTTTTGGCGGACCTGCCTTGATTAAGTCAGATTTCGTACAATACTTAATCGCCAGCCATCTTGATAGGGGTGATACTGACTGCTATGGTTTCCATTCGCTGCAAAGGTCAAGCTTCATATGAGGATTAGAAACAACTGACGTGTCTAACTTATGAGATAGAGATTTCAGCACATTCAACCATTGAGCTCCAGCTCTGTCCATTGACGATAGCCAAACAGACGCCTTGAACGAAATTAGTCGATGCAGCATTATTGCATGAGAGCCCTTACTCTGGAGTTCTTGTGGCAAAATCAACCGTCTCGCCTTCATAGCGTACAATCAGATCTCTGTCGCCTTGACATAGCTTCTTCAGTTTCCTTAAAAATATAGCAGAGGTACCCCATCCATCGATATCTAAGGTTCTGAGTCCTGGTAGTTGGTCAAAGACGTAGGCGGGATTATTTAGAGTGTCTCCAATGAAAATCTTGGAGATTTGGTAGGCGTTTTCCTTTCCTATAGTCCCTATTAAAGCCGAAAAGGTTCGTGAATTCTCTTTTCCAAATATGAACGGTATATGGAAGGTATTCCCACTATAGTAGATTGGCGTAGTCTCAAGATAGACTTGTCGGCATGTCATGGCCATGGCAAATGACGAATGGCAAGTGTGAGGAAATTTGATCTTCGGTTGAGGGGGTATGGGATTAATACTGGAGCGCAAACGAGCTTTCCGGAGTCTTTGGACAGTACTCGCTCTGAAGTGGATGTGATAGTCGGAAATCACAACCATTCTCCAGATCTTTACGCGAATCTCGGCAGATAATTTAAAGATCGGAGAGGTGGAAGACGTTGGCTTTGCAACTGGAGCGGCTAGCTTATCACTATACAGCACGGCATGAGGCTGCTCAACCACTTCAACAACTTTTGCTTGTCTTGATGGCCGACCATCGCTGATCACTGCCGCTGTCTTCGTGGCTGCCACAGGGGCCTTTTTCTTGGCCATCTTCGGGTGTGTATGGTTAAGGAAGAAGAGCGAAAGGATCGAGTAAGAAATCCATACTGTAGTTATATATATCGCTCACCACTGTGTTGACAATTCACTTCAAGTGAAGTGAAGTCAATCCGCCTTACCATAGGGCCACGGATTGATCAATCTGGAGGTTACGGTATTGTGATAATCGGAGTTAGAAGCATTGATTTCATGAAATGTATTGCTATGTGTTCAATGCCTTCTGTAAGCTGTGCAGCTAGATATGAGTCGAATTCCTTGGTCTCTCACCTACCTCTTCCGCTCGTGCGGCTAGCGCGCTTTTGTGCGGGTATCAACCCGACTTCGGAACCCCATTCTCAATCAACTGCTGTCTCCAATGTAATAGGTATAGAGAGAGGTAGCTGCAGGGCCAAGTATTGCGCAGCGCCATAACGTGTTTCCAGCTGGGGCTATTACAATTTTATATCACCGATTTCAACAGCCATGGCCCCATCTCGTATTGACCCATCTCCTTCTTCCCAAGTCCCTCCCATACCTCTTTCCAAATCGTCTCCTACGCATAATTCCTCTCTTCTCCACCGCTCTCTTACCGAACATCCCCATTCTGTTTCCACCGCCTCCGGTATAGCCCTAAATCTTCCCTCCGGTCAGACAATCATCGACGCGTGTGGCGGAGCTGCTGTAGTCTGCCTCGGCCATGGCAGCGAAGAGGTCGCAGCTGCAGCTGCTAAGCAGATGAAGATGGTGAGCTATGTACATACGCAGACTTATACCACAGATTCGGCAGAGGATTTGGGGAAATTTATCCTAGAAGGGAATCCATTTGGGTTAGAGAAGGCCGTGTGGGTTGGGAGTGGTGAGTAGAGATTATATCCGGTATTATTTATGATCACTGCGCCAGAACAACTGGCATTCCTTGGTGCCCTTCCGTCTCTCAACTTCAACTATTTTCTCTCTTTTACCCTCTACGTTAGAATATACAATGTACTCCCCCTAAAATAAACCAGGCAGCGAAGCAATCGATTCCTCCATGAAGCTCGCCCGTCAATACTTCTTCGAGCTCAACCAAACCTCCCGTACCCACTTCATCGCCCGTCGTCAAGGCTACCACGGCACCACTATAGGCGCTATGTCTCTATCCTCAAACCTTCCCAGAAAAATCCCTTACCAGCCTTTACTTCTTCCTAACATTTCTCATGTTTCTCCCGCATACGCTTATCAGTACCAGCACGCCTCTGAATCCGAGGAAGATTACGTTCTGCGCCTAGCGCAGGAACTTGAAGATGAAATCCTCCGCGTCGGTACAGACAAGGTGATCGCCTTTGTCGCCGAAACGGTCGTAGGTGCTACGACCGGCTGCGTCACGGCGCCCAAGGGCTATTTTGAAGCTGTGCGTGAGATCTGCAATCGCTATGGGATCCTCCTCATTATGGACGAGATCATGAGTGGGGTCGGAAGAACTGGCACTTTCTTTGCATTCGAGCAAGAAGGCATATCACCCGATATCTGCACCATCGGGAAAGGTCTTGGAGGCGGGTACGCTCCGATTGCGGGGATACTTATCAATGAAAAGGTGGTAGAGGTGTTGAGGCAAGGAACCGGGAGTTTCAATAATGGGTACACGTATCAGGCGCATCCGGTTTCGACCGCCGTTGCACTGTCTGTGCAGAAGATTGTGAGAAGAGAGGGACTTGTTGAGAGATGCCGACTTATGGGCATCGTTTTAGAAATACTTCTAAGGGAAAAATTGAGCGAATGCAAGTACGTCGGAAATATCCGAGGTAGGGGCTTGTTTTGGGGAGTCGAGTTCGTCGAAGATAAGCAGACGAAGAGGTCCTTCGAACCGGAATACGGATTTGGTGTCAAAGTGCAAAAGAAGGCTTTTGAGTTGGGGGTTGCGATTTATCCCGGTATGGCGACTGTGGATGGGAAGAGGGGCGATCATGTGTTGGTGAGCCCGCCGTACACTGTGACAGAGGATGAATTAGTCATGATTGTAAGGGTGATGAAGAGTGCGATTGATGCTGAGTCTGAGGCTTTTGACCATCATTGAAGCTTCTTGATGCCTTATAGGATTCTCGACCTCTTGAAATTTAAATTTCGGTATCAAAACAATCGCATTTCGACCAGAATCAACCAGAATCGTTTTTGTTTTTGTTTTTGCTTTTGCTTTTGTTTGTTTATTTGTCTTGATTATACTCGATCGCTAAGGGAAACAGGCCATAAGAGAAGCGTACTGGCTGCAGTGCCCACCCCGTACCTGGATCGATTCTATTCAAGATCTACTACGTAGTAGTCACCCTGGACCCCACTTCACTACTTCATTCAATCCGTCACTTGTTCTAATTTTGTCTAACATGATTAATCAGCATCATCAAAAGCCAAAGGCCCTCGATTGATGTGGATAACACCGTGTTCTCTCAACTCGGCACGGTGAAGAGTTCAGTCAAGTCGACGCGTAGCTATACGTTCAACCTGTAACGAATATTTCATCGTCGAGCTCGAAAGACTTCAACGTAGAATTTCGTAGCATGCTTCGACTCGTGCTCAACCTTGTGTAGGAAGTATTCTTCGAGCGTATCAGTTCTTTATGCGTTCTAAAATACTCATGTCTATCCTATATCTCTTTCAATTGTGTAAGGTATGTATACGAGTGATCAGATACAAGTGACTTTATTGTTGAGCCAAGAGACTTAGCGAGAGTTTTTTTTTAATCTCGATGTAACGTTTGTAAGATGTGTGTATGAGAGTGAAAATTCTTGCCAATGAGTCGGTTTGTTACTGTACGCATATTTCTTTCGATTTGTTTTATCGACGAACATGACGTTAATCACGTTCGACACAGTCAAATTGAATGTCAAAAGATAGCTCCTAATAAGGCAAACCCAAAGACGCGTAAGTATCAGCCGTGTATGAGTGTCTTCGTGATAGAAACGGTATGTGCGTTTCGACGTGTTTGCAGTTGTTTTGACACCAAAGTGGGTATCGAGTTAGGGTATCCTGGTGGTGATTATTCTTAAAACAAAGCTGGAAGGTCTGATTCTAATTGCCCTCGTAGTTGGGTCTTTATTTATCTTGGGTTTTCTCTTATATACTCCGAGTCGATTGTTTTTGGACTTCAGCTAATAACCATGACTGGAATACTCGAGGATAATCATTATTTGCCTTGCTCTCTGGGAATAGTCTTGCACTTCTCGCAAATCCGGTTCCTCACAGTATTCAGAAACTGTTTCTTTCTTGGTGGGCTAATGTTGCTACCATTCGTATCTTCTTATTATGCTCCACGCCGAGCGGCGGGTCAGAGAATAGCTGCGGGCTTCATAAATCCACAAATTGTAGAGCCGATCTGCAGGAGGTGAAGGAAACTGTTCAGCAATTTTATTCGAAAGCAGTGATAAATCGACCGACATCTCGGAACATACAGCGACAGGCGTCGTATAGACATAGAAATCATTGGAAACCGTGAAGTACTGTGTTCTCCAGCGGAGGGGATCATCAATAAACAATCTCATGAGTTGTAGTGGGCAGTTTCGGCATTTAGAATTTATGCCTCCACATCCTACGAGTAGTCGTTCCTTTTTTTCCCATTCTGATTTAGTACTGGTTCCATTCAAAAAGTTGTAAACAACGGGTAGGTTCGAACACGAATTATCCCTGAAACATTTGTGAAGAGTGCGAGTTCCTGGGCTCCCTGGTTGACTGTCGAGACAGTTCTTCGGGCCGAGTATTTAGCCGACGCTAACAGGAATGGGCTAAGCTTCACCGAATTCGATGGATATATTTCGACGACGTCTGCTATTCCGGGTGCTGACACCCAACGGCGTTGAAGAGTCCATTTCTTCTAAGTCTCTACTATCATTTGTTTACTCTGGTAATCTTCGAGGAATCTACGGCCACGAGCCGGCTCAAGTAATCGCCATGACGTTCCAGGCACCCACCGTCATCACTGTACGTGCAGCGCCACCTTTCGGGTATTTGCACTACTGATAGCATTCGAAACAGAATCTCGCTACTGTCACTTCTGAGATGTGGCCGTCTGTGAAATCCACACTGATCGCGCCTTGGAGAGGTCTACCGCAGACAGTTGCTCACTTCAAGCCTGCCCATCGTAAAGCCCTGCAGGAACGACATGCTTCTACGGTACCTTCCGCGATGGAGAATTTGGTAGGATATCACTTTCTAATCCAGTTGGGATACCATATTGACAGTTCAGCAGATATTCCCTGCCGCCGAACTACCAGAATGCCTTGCCTCTGTGCCCATGACATCTTTACGGTCTCTACCCCAAATTGGTAATCTATCAGGACAACAAGGATCCGTGATTCTGTCTCTACGTACGTTATAGTTTTTGTATATATGGCCTTTACTGATCGGCATAGCATCTTCTAAGAAACTCTGGTCTGCGAATCCTTTCTCTCACGCCCAAGTGAAATCTCTCCAGTCCGCTCGGATGTACACTGCACTCCCTCCCTTCCGATTTGCCCACAGGTACAGGATCACGACTCCGATAGCATCTAACATCACACAGCGGAGAAGTATTACGGGGAGTAGTTCGAATCAGAATCAGCTGGCACACCTAGAGCAGACAGCCAACAACCACCCAGGAAGTGCAACGGCACAGTATGCCTTTTATTCTGCCCTACTTCGTGCCAATATGCCAGCGATTGTTGTCGAACGATTTCAAACTGGGAGATATACATCAAATACCGCTTGCGAGACGGCATTCCGTCAAGCACTGGAGAGGGTAGCACAAACAGAAGGGGTCACGGGATATGGAGGAAGCACGCAACTGCAAAGCCAAACCTCTGGGATGACCAATGCACAGCTCCAAGCCGTCGGCCAAGCTGTCGCAGCTCAGTCACGAGGGGGAAATATCGCAATGGCTAGGGGCAAAGACGGCTCTACCGGGTCCGGTGTGAAGGAGAGCCCGCTGTACGTTGTTGTTGAAGAGTCTTTGGGTGGAACCATATTCAAATGGGTCAAATTCTTAGTCTACTTCGGGCTCGTGACTTATTTCTCCTTGGTCGTCGTCACCGTTTTGGTCGAAACTACAGGAATCTTAAAAAAGGTCGGCGGAACCCAAAACAACGAGGCCCAACCTCAACATCAAACTGTCCGCTTCTCTGATGTTCACGGCTGTGACGAAGCAAAGGAGGAACTCCAGGAGCTGGTCGAATTTCTCAAGAACCCCGAGAAATTCTCCACGCTCGGTGGAAAGCTACCTAAAGGTGTCCTTCTCGTCGGCCCTCCTGGTACTGGCAAAACTCTACTAGCTCGAGCCGTAGCCGGTGAGGCGGGCGTACCGTTCTTTTTCATGTCGGGAGCTGAATTTGATGAAATCTACGTTGGAGTTGGTGCAAAGCGTGTCCGTGACCTTTTCAGCAGCGCTCGTGCTAAGGCTCCTGCCATCATCTTTATCGACGAGCTGGATGCTATAGGAGGCAAGCGAAATGAAAGGGATCCGGCATATGTAAAGCAATCACTCAATCAACTCCTTACTGAATTGGATGGCTTTTCTCAAGAGACAGGTGTCATTATCCTTGCCGCCACCAATTTTCCTCAGCTCCTCGACAAGGCTCTAACCAGACCAGGACGCTTCGATCGTAATGTCACGGTTCCTCTTCCGGATGTCCGAGGCCGTGTAGAGATACTTAAGCATCACATGAAAAACGTTCAAATAGGGACTGACGTCGACGAATCGGTGATTGCTCGAGGTACCACTGGCTTCTCAGGTGCCGAGCTCGAGAATCTTGTAAATCAAGCTGCTGTTCGTGCAAGCCGGAATCAAGCTCAGAAAGTCGGCATGCTAGATTTCGAATGGGCCAAGGACAAGATTATGATGGGGGCTGAACGACGAAGCGCTGTCATCCAGGATAAAGACAAGCTGATGACTGCGTACCACGAAGGCGGGCATGCCTTAGTAGCCATGTTCACCAAAGGTCATACACCGGTCTACAAAGTCACCATCATGCCCCGTGGGCAAACCCTCGGTGTGACACACTTCATTTATGAGATGGATAAAGTCTCGATGTCGAAACAGGAGTACATCGCTCATATAGACGCATCCATGGGTGGCAAAGTTGCTGAAGAACTGGTCTACGGTAGTGAAATGGTCACCAGCGGCTGTGCAGCTGTACGTTATTATCCCATTCTCCATCAGTTCCCCTGGCAACACTAACATATCCGCAGGACATTCAAAGTGCCACCAAATTCGCCTTCGATATGGTGACAAAATTGGGTATGTCTGACACCGTCGGCAACGTTCACCTACATTCCGATTACTCGAAGCTCTCCAGCCCAACCAAACAGCAAATTGAAGGCGAAGTGCATCGCCTTGTTGAAGAAGGCTACCAGCGTGCCACAAAAATCCTTACCGACAAAAGAAAAGAACTAGATTTGTTGGCAAAGGCCTTGGTCGAGTATGAGGTGCTGAATCTGGACGAAATGCACCGGGTGCTGAAGGGGGAGAAACTGAAGAAGTTGACGGTGCTACCCAAAACCCCAATCAAGTTACCCGAGATAGTACTGCCGCCGGGCATCACCGGCGGAGGGTCGCCGACACCAGGCAGTCATTCAAGTGAGGCGGCGAATGATGGCGAGTCGAGCCCCGGTGGAAACGGGGGCGCCAAAATCTAAGCGCATGTTATTTCCTACATCTCATCAGCTTAATAGCGTACGCCGGAAGCGTCAGCGGCATTGCGGTGTCCGGGTAATCTCTAAACGGATTGAAAGGACCCATTTCTGCAGCCTCTCTGTTGGAGTTCTGCTTATTGTGTAAATAATTGAGTAGAGCATTCTATCATTTCTGCACCAATTCAACCAAATCAGACATACATGAAGCGAAGAGGCCAAGCCCACAGCTTTGGTATTCTAGTTGTTTAATCCGTTGTTTTCCGTTTGCCTACAATATCAGCACTCTTGTTATCTCAACTACTGAAAGACTTCCGGGATAATCGGAAACGGCGAATTTGTTTTAAGACTAAGGATCTAGTGGGGAGTAGACAGGGAAATAGGGGAATTAGGGGTCCGAGGAGGGGGGGGGGATGTGGGGGAGGGAGAGGGAAGGGGAGGAGAGGGAAATGGAAGCGGAGGGTAAAGCTCTGTACATGTCGCCTACATTTTATGGACAAAAGAGGTTTTTTTGTGAGAAGATATTCGGTGATAGCGGTAACTCGAACGAATGTCTTTGTTTGTTCCGCGAGCAAGAGAAAAAAGAGTGGTTGGCTGAAGATTGAAAGGGTTTGGAACTGGGGAAGAGACGAGGGAGGAGGATGATTTGCAAGATGCGGTAGGAAGTGACATTGGAAAGGTAACGGAGTGAGAACTTTGGTTCTCTCCTGTGGAGGATGTGATAATCGTGATAGGGCTAGGAGGGTTTTGGAGATGCGAGGTTCGTACGAGAGCGCTATCTAAACCATTTTTTTTACTTTTACCAAATCGTCTTCCTGTACCTCAACCCTTCCCTTTTGAAAAATAAAACCCGTTGGTTTTGGATTTTTAGGTTCTGAGTGTACCCTTCCATGTCGCCCAAAAAGTATTCTGCACGACCGGAGCCTCTTGTTATAGTAAGACCCCGCCTATAACCGATGATCCAGATGACGATAGCCTCTTTGGAATAGTACTCTCTCTGAGACCAGCAGGGATTGTTTTGTATGTATGCCAGCCTTTGATAGAACGATATCCTCCTGCCGAGGTGGTTAGGTGGGGTTTTGGACATCATTGTAGCCAGGTCTTACTGTACGTAGAAAGTCCTCTCGAGAGGGGATAGTAGGGAAAGATGCTAGGGAAGTAGAAGGTTAGTACGTGGAACTTTGGCTAGAGAATGTAGGTTGCTGAGGCGTTGTTTGATGAAGTCGGTTTATTTTTAGGAGTATTAATTTTAGGGGAGGATGTGTGGGGGCTGAGGGGATGGTTTTAAGGAACTTGAGTAAGGGGGAGGGATGGTTTATAAGATAAGGGGGTAGTGAGAGGTATGAAATAGGGCGTTTAAGCTGGTTGAGAACCCTTAATAGGAGTCTCACGTAGTTGTGATTCTTCGCTTGTCGTAGCAGACAGCTTTACCTATTCTAGTGCTAGCTTTTTGGTGCGTGTGTTTTGGAGAATGTCTAGTGTAAGAGGGCTTCTTCGGTCGGGAAGGCTTCTTTCTGAAGGCCCGAGATAAAGAAGGGTAGACATTGAGATGTAACTAGCAGGGTGGAAAAAGACAACCGGTTGTGAGAGAGTATAGGGGCGATAAGGAGATACGGGGCATCGCGATAGGCATTGTGGCGTTTGAGTCTGCGGGAGATTGACAAAGGTAGTCAGTCGCTCGAGAAGCTGTCGGAAGGGTTGCTTCGAAATGCTCCTCTGCATCAATCAACGTGTGTCAATGGACTGGCTTGTGAGGCGGTAGTACTTGCAGTATTGGCCCGCAGAGCTTGGGGAGTGGAAAGATAAATACACAAACATCCGTCCTGTGATGAGAACATGAGACATTGAGTGCGAGGTCTTGTGCGGCTGTTAGTGATTGTGGCTGAACACGATACTCAGATGCCACTAATTGCGGGAGCGGTGTCCGGCATGGAGGCAATGCGAGAGTAGAACATACTGCGACTCTTAAGGAGGACCTCATCGATCTCCGAAAGGATGCTTATCCAAACCCATGGTACGAATATCCGCATCTCAAGCAACTGACGGTTCTTGACTGTTAAAACAGGACGGCTAATCTACACCTTCCCACCAACCTTGCAAGCGTCTCGATTATCCGACCAGCTTGTATGGAATGTTTTCGACTGAAGATGAACACTCGCTCTGTTGATGTGAAGAGTCGGGGTCGAGTGAAGGGATAGATCTCCGCTTTGCACTCCAGCTGCGGCAGCACCCTCCCATGGAGTACGTGGTATAACCCTTCTTCCACACTGCCGACAAGCTTATCAACAACCAACAGCTATTCCTTCTGTCCAAGACCCAGTGTGCACCGTACCAAGCACTCCATGCTTGACGAAGATGCAGATATCAAACCAGAAGCTGGGGTTGAGTGGGTCGAGGAGGTTAGCTTGTTGCGGCTGGTGTTGATGGAGGATGGCTTGGCCATTGGAGTAACTGGGAACAAGAATGCACAGACAGCGAAAAGGTTCACCAGCCGTCTGGTAAATCTTTATAGAAGTGGCCGTAGATTCGTCATACGTATTCTAGACAGGTGGGACATCTAGGATGATTTATTGGTGTTCCGTAGGTACATTGTTGCGAAAGACAATCTTTAACAGGAAGTGCTCGTCATCGCCGTATCAGTCAAGAAGAACGTATGGTCCAAGACTCGTTGAAACGAGGGATCGCTTTGTCGTTCTGGGCATTGGAACATCGTTCAAAACATCGAAATCCCCGGCAGAAATGGATGGGAAATCTCAATAGCACTCTTGCGGAATCTGCGTCATTGCTCAAAGCACGCAAATGCGGATGTCATTTAGCTGGTGTAGCTTTACAGTCTCCTAAAAAAACAAGATAATTAGCGTTAAGGGGTCTCGACGGAACGTAAAGGCGCAGGCAAAGTATTTTGGGGGTACTTGAAAGCCCGGGCTTCTGAAAAAGAAACATCATAAGAAAGGGATAGTGGACACTTCGTAAAACATGGAACAGTGGGATATAACGTTTCGAACTACGGCAGGAGGACACACCACATTTCTCGTTGGATTTGGTTTCTCTGTAAAGGATGATGTCAGTCCAACATCTCCTACAACAGAAGGTCGGTCCCGTTCAGCCGAGAACTACTCACATTGCCACAACATTGGGAGGGCACCGCTGTTGTGTCTGCTGATAACGAGTACACCACGCCTTTACTATGTAACGCACATGCCCGCACTGGTAATTGATCTGGGTATAGTCACACATGCTGTGTTTGAGGATGAAGATTCTAGCATCCGAATACGAAAGCCTTATACTCGTAGAGGAATGATGAGCCAGGGCATTCCGAGTCTTTTCCACCCATTGGAGGGCATTAAGAGGGGCGCGATGCGCTTGTTGTAGGGAGACTGAACCCTTGGAGGAGAATCACGCGACGAGATAGCTTCCAACGACTAATCGTTATGGAGGCATTCCTGCAACCGGCAAGGCCTTTCGGTTCGATTTCAAGTCATTTAGGATAGAAGGCGAAGATCTTGAGCTGGCCGGATAGACTGTGATTGGCCTCGATTTACTTAGACAATGGAATTCGTCTGTCATTGATCCGCGGGAAAGTCCCTCAAAAAGCGGAGAAGCTCGAACCAGGGGCATCGGAGAGCCTGGGAGGCTTTCTCCATTAATCTCTTGAACTGAGGGCCATCTCTGCCATGCTCTTCACATGTCGGGCTGCCAGACGCGTGAAGGGTTTCATTGAGAGGGACTGACATTGAGATGACGCTCGCCTGTTGGCTGAGAAGGTAACGGTTGAGATGCTATCATGCTGACTGGGGCTGTAAAGCTTGTGCAAATCGTTGCTAGTCTTTTCCTCTGGCGTATTCTCGGCATACGTTGCCAATTTGAATCCGCCCACACTAACAGGGACTTGATTGGGCATGTAGTGATAGCGGGTCCCAACTCATGCGAGATACAGGCCCAAGTGACGGTCTGGGACCGGAAGAGCATCGGCTCCTCCGCTGTGGCTTTTGAACATAAGAGGTGAAGCCAGTTGCAGCCTGCAGGACAGTTTCACTCAACAGCAGCAGAGGCCCGTTCCTCCCGCCGGTCTATCTGTGTTCCGTAGCTCCGTGAAAAAGGGAAAATTTCGGTAAAGACATTGGCCACAGGTTCATGTTCTAGTTCTTCGCCTTTCAATCACGTGCTGTCAAAGACAGCTCTGGTCTCCTACTGAGCCTAATATGGCCCCCACAACTCTGCTGACCTGACGAGACGTCAGTCTGGCGGAGATATGTCTGAATGGTTAGGTGCTCACCAACGTATCGATGGCAGAAGGCTCAGCTCGGTCAGCTCAATGACGCTTTGCAACAAACCACGATGGGTTGCACCGTACCAGAACGCATAGAGGTCTGCTCGTATATCGGAAACATCCCAAAACAGGTACACTGTATTCAATAATTTACAAGCAAAGGCTAACTTCTACCCTAGTAGGTATCTGGATTTGATTGTTCGAATTATGTACTTTGAGAGTCATCTTCGGAGTCGAGCCATCCTCTCGACATTTTCACGGCTTTCTCCCACCTCTTATACATCTTCTCACTTGCCTCGTTCGAGATCTGCGGCGTAAAGACCTTACGATCCTCTTGGTTGATATCCTTCAGTTCATCAAACTCTTTCCAAACATCTACGGCGAAGCCTGCGGCAATGGCAGCACCGAGAGCCGTAGTCTCCCGCATCATTGGTCGATCGACTGGGATGTTGATAATATCTGCTTGGGTCTATTGGAGTTATTTCTTGCCCACGAGCGGCCACCTTGTGAACGAAGCGGGTTCACTTACCTGCATACATAAATCGGAATTGCTCATACCGCCGTCAACTGCTAATTGGGCAAGTCTGTGGCCACTATCCTTCTCCATGGCGTCAAGGATCGCTTTTGTTTGGAAGCAAGTAGCTTCCATGGTCGCTCGCGCTATATGCCCCTTCTCGGTATATTGTGTGATACCGAAAATCGTTCCTTTGGCATCGTCGATCCAATAAGGCGCAAACAGTCCACTGAACGCAGTAACAAACACACAACCTCCACTATCTTCCACGGTAGCTGCAAGATCATTTATCTTGTGGGAAGCTTCAAAGAATCCAAAATTTTGCATGAGAAATTTCACAGCACTTCCAGCAACTGCAATGCTACCCTCCAGGGCATACACCGGTTTGCGACTACCACCAAAGTGGTACCCTACCGTTGCCAGCAACCCATGACTCGACATGACTGGTTTCTCGCCGACGTTGTATAGCAGAAAGCAGCCAGTGCCATAGGTGTTCTTCGCCTGTCCGGGAGAGAATGCTAGTTGTCCTACAAGTGCAGCCGATTGATCTCCAAGACATCCTGTTATCTTTGTTCCCTTTAAAGGGCCCATCGCCATTGAGCCAAAGGCGGTAGGATCCGAACATGGCACAATCTTGGGTAGTGTAATATGCTTTCTTTCTAAACCAAAGAATTCCAAAACGAAAGGGTCATAATCCAGCGTATGAAGATTTACAAACATGGTCCTCGAAGCGTTAGTCACGTCAGTGACATGCACGTTGTGTTCTTTCCCTCCGTTCAGTTTATAGAGCAGCCATGTGTCGATTGTTCCAAAAACAAGCTGACTTTTCTCATAGGCCTTTTGCACCGCTTTCGATTCCCGCAGCAACCAGGTCAATTTCAGTGACGACGGGTATGTCGATAGGGGCAAGCCACAGATATCTTGAAGTTGGTCGGCTCCCTTGCGTGCCTTCAGCTCTCGGACTATACCATGTGTTCTCGTATCCGGCCACGCTATGGCATTGTATAATGTTTCACCGCTCTCACTATCCCAGACCACTGTAGTCTCTCGTTGGGTGGTGACACCAATGGCCTTTATTTCGGAGACTGAGTGACCCAGGTCGATAAACGCCTTTGTGCCCTTCTCCACGCATGTTTCGACAGAGGCGAATATCTCCTGAGGGTCATGTTCTATCCACCTGCAGAGTGGTCAATGTTTGAAAGTATTTTCATGGACATTGCCGTGATGGCGTACCCACCCCGAATGCGGGTATATCTGCTTGAATTCTATTTGGTGAGAGGCTACTGGTGCTCCCAGACCATCGAATACCAGGAAACGTGTACTCGTTGTGCCTTGGTCTATTGCACCTATGAAAGAATTTTTAAGTTTCTCTTTGTCCGCTCGGGAGGAGCCTCGCAAATTCTTTGCAGCGTGCTCTACCTCGGAAGTTGTCATCGTGGCAAATGAGTTCCGGCGTTCAGTAGAAGTACGTGTCCATGAACTATTAGCCTGATATAGGCATCAATTGCAGTATATGAGTGTCGCTAGAAGCACGAGGTTCTAAGCTCTGGAGAACCTCATATGTAGACACTGCTGGAGAGAAGGAATGTGGCAGAGCCGATCATAGGGACGTCAACCATATATGTCTTGCGTGACGGCGGGGCGTCTGAGCTTGGAATTTCATCAGTCCCTCCTCATTGACGAGGGCGGGGTAAAGTGACGGTAGCTACAGTAACCGATGCAGCAGCGAAGTAGATAAAACAACCACACGGTAAAGTGAGGAGCTATAAAATATAAAATATAAATATAAAATAGACGTAGGCACAAGATTCTATGAGATATTCCGACTATGTGTGAGTATGAGTTGATCAATCCGGATTGGCATCATAATTGGCGACATGGAAACGCGCTCCCAGTGCACTTAAGGGGGAACAGCGGGCAAATGAGGAGCTTTTGGGTGACAACCCTCGTCATCACATATTGTACATGGTAACGAGGAAGAAGCAACAGCAGAACCTTCTCAAGCGTCAAACTATCGCTGTGTCCAGACACCATGTAGCCGATGCCTCCCTCGATGCTTGACGACACACCTGCCAACACCACGCTATGCGCCTGAATGCAAATAAAACCTCTCTGGGCCGACCCCATCAAGGGGACGAACAATGAGCCCAACTTCAACTATGAACGCCACCCTATGCAAAGTAGCTCTTCCATAACACGCCATCCAGATCTTCTGCTTGCTCTTGGGAGAATGCCTAGGATCCGTATGTCAGCATCGCAATGCATTGTGATGGTTTTCGATAATGACATAATCAACATACCTTCAAGTCCATGTGCCATGTGTCCTGCCTCGTCTTCTTGAACTCGCTCAGGATACTCTTCACACTTTTACCTACCATACCAGGATCAGAGTTGGCCTTGTTAGCTAGCGTTGTCAGAACGCCTGGGATCCACGCAGGCGGTGGGGAAATATACGGAAAGGCCTGCACGAGGGCACCGAGTCCCAGTACAGCTGCGTGACGAGTAAGAACCAGCTTCGTGTGCTCAGGTGTGGGTGTGCTTGTTCCAGATACCGGTACGGAAGCACCATTTCTAGGCTTTTTCGGTAGTGGCGAATCGAGAAGCATCTTTGTAAACTTCTTGCTAAGATCTTGCACAACACTTGTACGCAACGCAATCGGCGAGCATCGAATTATACCAGAGAGGGTAGATGCCCCGCCTAAACGTACCTCGAGCTGAGTATCTTCTAGCATGCTTGCGACACAATCAAATAGCTTCTGTTGCTGTTCACGGGAGATAAGGAAAAGACGTCGGAAGTACACCACTTGCATATTTATCAAGACTCGGAGGCGCTGGTGCCATAACGAGGAGGTTGTGCCAATACGGATGAGGGCAGCGATAAATTCTGCGTCTTCACCTATTCGATGCGGAATGTTCGGAAGGTGTCTGAAGACGTGGTATGCTAGACCCTGGAGCTCTTGATCTTCCTTGATGTCCATCATATGCAGTAGCTGCTCCATGAATACATTCGGGAAGAATTGTAATAATTGTGTGCACTCGTACGAAGACAACGTCGAGTCAAGCCACAGTAGCACAGTCTTGCTGCCGGAAGTGTATGACGAGGGCACTTGTGAGCCTGGCTTGCGTTCTAGCCTCCACTTTTCCAGACGCTCAAAGATGTCAATGATGGTTTTAGAATAATCCTCCGACGGCTGGTATGGGCGTGTCCCAATTGAAGACGCCGCGTTCTGGTCCTCCACTAACGTATCAGTGTCTTTGTACGACTCATGGTACCGAGTACGGTAGATGGTAGCTAAAGTGTGCCCCATGGCTTCACGGACACCCTTGTAAGGATGATCCAGATGCTTGATGAAGTCTTCGATGATGGGTTTCTCTAATTGGAAGTGCCATCCTAAGTCACTTACGCACTGCTGCAGTAGTTGTATCTTTGAGCTTTCTTTGAATGCCGCGTTCGAAGTCATGTCTAATTTAAAAGAGGCGAGCGAATCGACAAGGGGCCATGATCGCCGTGGATCCTTTCCTTGCAGAACTAGGTGTAAAAATGTCATCCAGTAGGCGGAATTTTCAGGCGTTAGCCCATCCGCGAAGACTCTCTGCACGATGGGGAAGGCATACCCCCATATCGTAGTTCGCCTCTCAACAGGTTTGTCGACAGTGGATGTCAGAAGAGCTCCTAGGATCTCCGCTGTTGCACGATGCTGATGCTTATCAGACCCGTCACCAAAGATCTTAGCGACCTCTTCTTCAATGTCTGAGAGGTTGGCGGTCGTGAACCCTTGATACATGAGCTCGAAAGCGTAGACCAGCAACAGTGCGCTAGACATGCGGAAGCGGTCTGCGGCAGCATCGCGCGGCTCTTGCTTGAGATAACCAAAGAAGGCCGAGAACCAGGCCCGGTCCAATACTTTACCGATTTGTTCGAGTACTCTTCGCTCTGCATCGTCAAACTCTAGATCAGTCTTAGGATTTGACTTATAAGCGGGCATAGTCTTGTCCCATACAAGCCAACCAGGATAGTCATGATCGATGAAATATTCTACTTCCGCCTGCGCAAAACTTGCTAGAAAATCTTTGGTCCAGCCCGAATCCTCCCTGCGCGTCGTAACTTGAATCTTGGCCGGAAGGAACTGCCTGTCCAGAAGATAATTCTCATAATTATGCTGTGCACTCGCACGAGAGTCTATTAAGGAGAATAAGGCGACGAGAGCGCCAGAATAGAGGCCTCTTAAGCCAGGATGCGAGTCGATTGCACCTCGAGAAATGAGATCTACCATGTTTTCAGATGCTATACTGTCGAATCTGAAGCCAAGGGTGATCACAACTGCGGCAGTACGGCTCGCCTTTTTCCAGTGCGATTTCCTAGCCATGTCAATGAGTTCTTCCGACAAGGCAGCTTTCTTGGCTTCTGTTAGGGAGCGCTTTTGCACGACTTTCTCGTTCTTCTTGCTTATCGTCGATTGAACATCACCGGTCGGCGCTATAGCTCGGATTACATCCTTCTCCAGAATGACTGTTCGCTCAAGTGGCCTCCCGAAGTCCATGATTTGGAGAGTGGCCTGAGAACAGAGCCTTTGAATCGACGGCTTATCCGTTGTGCTCGCGGCGATATAGGCCTTTATAACAGACGGGGCATATCTCCAATCGCGGCCGATTGTCTTGGCCAGACTACCAAAAAGTAGCGAATATATGGCGCCTTTGATACGAGGGAAGTCACTCTTCTCCACACCGGTCTCAAGCGCAGCCAACAAGGGGGGTATCACCAAAGGCCGTGCTCCAATAATGGATTTGAGGGCAGCTTCTCCTGCGCTTTGCGCGTTTCGACGAACCTCGGTATAAAGCGAAACGCCCGATTCAGCGAGATCGAGAAGAAGCTGCTTCGAAAGGTCGGATTTCGGTCTCGGAGTCGAATTATGGCGGAGGCGCTGTAAATGATACACGTTTGCTCTGCGAAGTAGTAAGGGCCTCGGGTATTCTTTTCTAAGTCCACTCACTTTGTATGGATGGATATCCGCAGACAGAAGCCTCGTGACCCGGTCCAGCACGTGGGCAGATCTCTCGATTCCAACATCAATGAACCAAGACCTATAGGCAGTGTACAGAGGGCCGAAACATGCTACGTCGTCTTCCTGCTTTTCGACCAAGAACCGATGAACCTTATGCAACAACACCCCTGCTCTTTCCCGCAAATCATGGACTTCTTCATGAACAGGGTCGTTCTCCCTAAGCGAATACCCTACCGGATACTTGAATGTTGGCTTCACCTCATCCTCTTCAGAATCTTCCATTGAGATGTCTGCATCGTTGCTCTGCCCTTCTGGGGTGACTCCATTTGTACGAACGATGTCAACACCATCGCTCATGTCCGTGTCAGTGTCAGAATCCTGTTTATTAACAGCATATGAATCGAAAAGCAAAGATACACCCGAGAGCAGCAATCTAAGAAGCACAAGGTTCCGTGATACTTCGTCTGACCATTCTTTACCAGTGCCATCTCGTTTGATGCTTGAGTTTCCATCAGTGAGCGCGGCCAATTGGTGCAATGCGCTTTCGCCTTGAGCTTTGAACAATTCCACAGCAAAATCTATTTCCTCTTTGCACGGGACGTGCCATTTGATGTTGATGCTTTGGGGATCTGGGATCATTCCCCAATCCTGGGGACCAAGACCCCTAACGAGCACGTCTGCTTCGTACAAAGAATAATCAATGGTATAAGTACCCGTAAGATTAAGAAGCAAATGGTGAATGTAGTTGGAAATGTGTACAGTTGGTATGCCCTTACACTTCTGCTGCATGTAAACCGCGATGTCAAATAGTTCCTGCTTGTGGTTCAATACGGCGTCACCAACATGAACCACACACATGCTTAGCATGCTGACATTCCAAACAAGCCCACGATCCCTAGGGAGTACATCGGTCCCAGTGTTGCGAGTTGATGCAGCACCATTTTCATCAATCTCTGTTCGAATGGACTGTATTAACATGGGTATCAGACGCTTCAGGGCCTTCACTGGATTGACTTTGCACAGGGCACTGCAAATAAAGGCCATGGCATCTCGGGCTTGATGAATGACATGGTTGCCAACAAAATCAGCAATCTTGTTGAGTGCTAGATCATACAACTCAGGAGACAAGGAAGCTAGAAGAGGCGTGAAGGTGGCTGGTAAGGTATTCACAACGTTCTCTTCCGGTGAACCTGATCGTACTCTTGAGGCGTCAGGAAGATTTTCTAAAAGAGTAAAAACTCTACCTAGAAAAGAACTCAGGAATTCGGCAAATGATGCCGTTGAAGCACGAAGTATCATCTCCTCATCCTCATCGCTGAGTTGGTCTTGGTAGTCAAGCTCCACGTTAACGCCTGCTTGTTCCATCCTCTCGACTTCGGAGGTAATCCATTCAACTGCAAGCATACTGCCACTGATGTTGCCGTTCCCTCTGGTCAAGTCGTGGAAGGGTATATTGTAAGAGACTGATTGAACGTACGATAAAGTGTACAGAGTTTTCTCAAGGTCATTTGCGTCTATTCCAGGGAGAGCAAGACCCAACATAGTAGTGACGTGACACCTGAAGCCTTTTGTGCGTACCATGATCCGTGAGAGTATTTGGAGTGAGCGGAGAGATGATGTTGTGCGGTGAACTTCCACAAGCCCCTGCATAGAGGGATAGATTCGCTGAAGTGCTCCGGGCAATATTAGGCTCGGTTCCAGGTATGCTAAGCTTTGAAGAGTCGACAAGGAGAAATTCATGGCAGTCCCACTCTTAGCATAAATACCCATAAATATAACCTCCCTTAAGCATAAAACAAAACGGCGCTTTAGTACATCGTTAAGTTTGCGTTCTTCTGGTATATCCATCTCTCCACTCTTCTCACGATTCCACCTCATGACGAAGAAGTCTGCAAGGTAGTATACTAGTTGAGATAACGTCTTGGTCCAACCACCGGAATTTGATGGATGGAAAAAGGTTTCCACAGCTTGGACAAGACCCTCGAGACAAGCCATGGTTGAATCGGGTTTACCCAGGCAGGCTGGAGAAAGTGACATCACAATCCATCGGGCGATGTGATGCGCAATCGGGTGCTTCTTTGGATCTCGTTCTAGCATTATCGCAAGTCCTGCATTGATGTCTACTGTGGCGCTGTATGGTGAAGTTGCTTGCCCAACAGGGATCTCAAGAAGACGGAGCACAGCAGTGAATACAAGAGACGACTGGTCTTTGGTGTATATGCCGTATTCTGTGAAAGGAATATGTTCTGCAGCCAGAGAGTCACGAGCTAGCCGTGAAAACAAATCAAGAAAGTATGTATCGAATACCCTTGAGCGGTTGATCAACGACCACAAGTGGAACAGCGTTGGAAGATACTGCTGCGGTACTAATTTATACTCTGTGGCTGGTGCAGGAGCCGTTGGTAGTAGGAGGTTTAATAGTCCAGCCACCACATATGCACCCTCTGTGAAGGATGTACTGAAGTAGGGTAGGATCTCCCTTAGCATTGCTGGTATGGCCATCGGGTCGAAATAGAGCTGTGCAAAGGTACAGAGTTTGGTGAGTGTGCGGAAATTTCGTTTGACGTTTGTTGTATGAACCATGCCTGACTCTGAGGGAAGTACAAAGACTTTCAATTCCCGGAAAAGCGGTTTCCAATCGAGGGTCAAATCTACGCCAGACCGGAGATAGTGTTTCCGTCTTCAGATGAATTAGCTATGGATTTAGCAAGAGAGGTATAGAGAACCATACTTTGTCAAGACCATAAACATGCTTGAGAACCTCTCAGCGGCTGTCACATCAATGCCCGGTGCAAGGGCAAGTTCATAGTAAAGCTTGACCATCTTGAGCCTTTGTTCCTTCGTTGGGTCAAATTTGAGACTCAACCAATTCCTCATCTCCCTGGTCCAGTGTACAGCCCCGGGCGAGAAGTCTCCAGCTTCAACAGCAACATAGAGGAATTTCAATATCTCGCCAAAGTTTCTCTGCCGCTCAGCCTCGTCTTCGACCTTATAGGGTAGATATCGAAAGTAGGGGTATGTTCTTGGCCTATTACGAGCAATTTGCGTGTTCCCACCATTGCACAGCTCTCCTCCCCCCCCTGGCGAGCTGACACGAGAGGAATCTAGTCCATCTTTGCTATTAAGTGATGAGATGAGCTCAGCTATCCTATCTCGAGCACCATCCATGGCTGATACAGAAGGTCAAATGACCGTAGGCGTCTATGTTATATTCTCGGATATGTTGGCAGTCGAGGTGAGGCAGATTCTGTCGAACGCGGAAGCAGTCAGTGAGCTGTCCTACAAGTGGCAAGGCAACATTCTCGTCAAGGAGCTGCATATGGAAGAAACGATGACATACACGCCAAACGATTGTTGCAGACAGTACAAACCTGCTCCACACTCAGCATTTGACTAAGCTTCTGGAGTTACAGGTCTTGTAACGAGCTTCTCAAAGGTGTAAATATGGTATGGTTGTCAACATTGACTCGGTGGGCTGCTATGTCGGCAATGCTTTGCTTAGTCACACCTTCTCTCGTAACTGTGTCGGTGTCCAAGTGGTGTCGAAGTGATACCTATGGGTTGCTGTGGTAAGTCCTTGGTCCAAAAACTAAGATGTATATTTGAAACAGTTATCTAACAAAATGTTCACACCACTAGATGTAAAATCTGTTGTGGCGGCAATGTTATACTTCGTCAATACATCCAAGGCTCAGCCGGTCTCATGAAGGATATGCTGATCTTCTCGCCCTATAGTCAAAGTAATGAAGAACTCTAGAGAAGAGTCTAATATATTGTGTAGTACCTACTGTTATCATCCTTATAGAAAATGTTGGGGTTTGAACTATCTATATACGCTTATTAATCACTCCTTTTGCTCAGGCAACAGTGACATGCGCAAGCACATCCTGTGCTGCGTATTCTGACAAATCCTTTATCTCTCTTCATCATGTGATTGCAATTCCGGAGATGCTTTCGTTCTTCCTTCTGCCGAGAGACTCTTTCGCCTGCTGACTTAGGAGTCTGTAAGAACCATTTTTGAAACCGCCTTTCCGATATCTGTTGAAATGAAATCCTATCTTCATCTAGCATGAGATAGCGGTCATCCAAGCCAGTAGCTATTCCAAGCAGTTGGAGGTGGTTTAGTAGTCGTCGAAAGCCAGGATTGCGGTGGCCATGGTTACCGCTTTTCGTGGTCCAGCACATCAATACCAGGGTGACTCAAACGTTTGTAACCGTGATAGGTATATAGGCCCCACCAGCCAACCCTCCCAAAGTCTATGCGGGCGGCAAGAAGCTTGCAAACAGACCTCCTTGCACGACTCCATAGATGATAATCCACCTCACTGTTGTTTTGGCAGGTCTCCACCGCCTACCAAATACCTGCGGATCACGAGCATCAATTATCATAGATGCTAGCCACCAATACCAGACGGGGTAGCCTGAAGAAAGCCGAGTGATAACCTGTACGTGGTAGTTCGTCAGTGCGAGAGTAGCGAGTACGGCCTGAGGTATTGAGATCCTGCGCAAGATGTCCCTATTGGTAAACGAGGTCGACTTGGGTTCTTTGGTTTTTCTTTTACCTGTTGTAGATCTTGTCGTCTCTTTTGAGGCACCACTGGCCGTCCTAGTCCAGCCGCAACCCCACCTAGCGGACTGCGCAAGTATGTACAGCATGGGTGCCGCGAGCAAGAAAAGCGGAATGTTGGAGACCGTCCAGTACTTTAGAAATCCGACATCCCTAGTTCTCATTAGCTTAGACAGCATAAAAGAGTGTCTGTATTACCAGTAATATCTTTGAACCCAAGTATATATACTTGGTACCCACTTTGAACACCACGGTCTCCTATCATCAGTGGTCTCTGTGTCAACGCAATATTTCTTGTAAGCTACGTATTGCCACGTGATTGGCCCAGAAGCCATGAGACTACCAGCGATAAAGGCAGCACAGAATCGTCGTAGGTTTGCACCAAGATGCTGTCGCAGTAGAAGAGCCACTGCACTGTCGAAAGCCTCGTAGCAAAAAATCAAGCCGCTCAAAAGACCGTTACTACGGAACATACAGGCTAGGGAAAACATGATCCCAGAGGCCGCAAGTAAGATGTTACCTATCCCATCTCTGCCGCTGGACCTTCTTTGGTGACTTCTCGTATAGAGGAAGAACCCAGCAAAGTTGAGGAAAGAGAAAGGGCTTTCGGCGCATGGTGCAGAGAGAAACAATCCAGCGGGAGATATAACATGAAGGAAGGCGGCTAGAAAGGCAAACTTAGGAGTTTTCCATTTGTATGTGTCTGGATTGATGCATAGAGAGAGCTGGTACAGCATATGAACAGATAAGAAATGGAATCCATGAGCCATGAGAACACCAGCCAAGGATTCTGCGTAGTGCGATTCCACAGAGACAATGCTTTTGATCCCTAAGAAACATTAGGTATCTTTGCCGATTTGCTATACAACAGTAGGGATACCTGTAGTAAAAAGCGCTAAAAGCTTGGTAAACCCCCATCCAAACGCCCATTCCTGCTCGAACTCATACCCGCGGCGGGCGATTTGGGTGAAGTATATCGCATCCCACCTGACCAAATTACTCAAATGAGATGCCTTCGGACTGTTGGATGTCAAATGACCGTATTCGCTGCTTTGGGAAAAGAGCAAACTGGTGGATGTGTCATAACCAGGGCCTGGGGCTAGTAGGGCGATTGACAGAAGAAAGAGTTTCCAGAGTAGAAAAGACAATGTCAACGACGTTCGAGAGTACTTCAGTGATAGTTCCCAAAAGCCCATTGTGCGTTGCTCAAGCTTGGTGACCTCAGACCCCTTAACCAAACTCAGCACCCTCGGCTACCCTGGCTTGCAGTTGGGTTGCTGGGCAATCGATCCTGCGGGTAGGGCTTACTGTATAATTCAACACAGACCACCTACCTTACCTTCTTTACTACACAATCGGTGAAGAGAAAAACCTGTATATGCAAACTATGAAGATGTCGCTCGACGAATTGCCTCCAGAGCTGTTATCGCAGATCGTATCTCATTTAGAAACCGCTCGAACGTTGCTGTACCTATCTCTGGCTTGCAAAAGACTTCGCGACTACATTGAGAGAGATGGCTTTCGAGTATTTGTACAAATTAGGTTTCCTTCCATCCAGACCCCCCCATACTGGAAGGATGCTGTCAATGCCCTGACTACGTTGTCACGAGCTTGGGATCGAAAAGCGTTCATAGCACGATGCGTAGCACCTGACATAGGTCCCAATGGGCGGTCAAAACATGGGAACAAAGCTCGCTCGTGTCACAGGCGAAAGGTACAGACTATGGGGTACCAGCCGGTTATTGATAGTTACATTGACTGCTACGGGCCAGACTGGGGTTCGAGAAAGGAAGTTTTGGCGTGGGGCGGAGGTGCAGACCTAATGGTAAGGGTAAAGGGCATGGGTGGCAAAGCAGAGAGAGCGTATCAGGCCTCACATGTTAGGGGAAAGAAAAAAGAGCTGTTTGACCAGCACCATCACATGACCGAGTGGGTGATGTACAGGGAGGCCGGTTTCGTTGACGGGAGGGACGATATTACGTCTATCAATTTGCTGCGGCCATCGCAGAAACCTACAAACGAATCTGAATACATAGTGGTAGGGAGAGCAAGTGGCCATCTTGAGGTGGTGAAGGTTTCTGTAACTGGTTCGCCAAGCTATAAGGTCGCTGGGTTGGTAAGTGGAAAATCCTTACGATCTGCCAGTGTCAACTCTGCTCCAGACCCACTAGTCGCTGCATGTGTGGCAGACAGCACTATCTCCTTATATTCCATTAAGTTAGACCGAGGTTGCCTAGAACCAATCGGAGAGATTTCTGCAATCCCGCCAGGTCAGTCCGGACGAACTTGGTCAACGCAATTCCTACGCCATGACCGTCTGGCAGTGGGACTTGGGCCTTTCGAAGAATCTCTTCATGTTTATAGCCTCGGACAGAATGGAATCTCGACAGCATCCGTGCGGAAATTTGGGTTTCATAACCCATCTGCCGACAGTCGGCTTGATACAGTGGGTAATGAGGTTAGTTGCACCTCGACCGTCTACTCCATTGCGCCACTTGCACCGTCCTCTTTGGCCGGAGGTGCTGAAGGAGACCTATTTTTAACTGGGGGTTATGATGGTACTGTCCGGTATGTTTCGCTGAAGTGACAACGACCTGGCTTATCGGCGATGATTAGAGAAAACCATAATGGCCATTCCTCTGAGGTAAGCTGACAGATTCCATAGACTTCACGATCTTCGCTCGCCCTCCCCAAGAGTAACCTCCTTCAGTGACCTCGTTGACACATTTTCCGCAATATACTCCCTCCTATCGTTTGGTCGAGAGCGTTTCGTCGCTGGCGGCGCTCGTCACTCGATACTTAAGGTTTTTGATCTTCGAATGCCTGGCGGTAAGCTTTACTATGCTACAAAACTTGACGACTGCTCTTCAATCACGTCCCCTAGCCACCCGATCAAAACTTCATACACAGCAACGTCCACCTGCTCAATCCACAAGTACAAAGTCTCTAACCGCCTGGACTGGAACGTCTTCCTCAACGTCGGCTGTGATCAAAGTATGGGACGAGTATCAGACTCTCCAATATATTCTCTATCTTCTCCTTCATCCTTCTCACCTAGCTGGTACGCTGGAGTTGAGGGCAAAGTTATGCAAGTAGACATGGTCTCAATGATGGACCGACACCATGATCCTGTGTTTAGATATGGACCCAACAAAACAGCCGATAGGGATGCAGATGTGGTTAGCAAGTGGAATCCCGAAAACGATGCTTTACGCCTCCCAGCCTACGAACAGAAAGCAGGAAATCTCCGCCTTATAAAGCAACAAAGGGTAGGCAATGTTCGTGGGTTCAAGGATGACTGGGACGAGAGATGGCAATGATCTCCCTAACGCGCTTCATTGACATAACAATACTTCACAATACAAGTAATGA
>JAABUL010000387.1_pt1 | contig 94226 bp, 168 predicted proteins | sample 5559151 | NCBI WGS metagenome assembly JAABUL01 (sample SAMN10711876, study PRJNA513368) | rock metagenome | isolation source: Antarctica rocks | place: Antarctica: Victoria Land, Pudding Butte sud | reverse complement strand
GGCAAAGACTTCAGTAGCGGCGGCAGCGGCGGTGGAGGTTTCGCGTGATTGCGAAACCTCCAAGCCGTAGGCGAAACCTGCGAAACCGTATGCGAAACCTACTACGGCGAAACCCTGAGGTTCAAGCACGAACCCTGGGATGTGTGGTGATATGTGTGGTCGACTCGTAAACCCTTTTCGACTCTTTGACCTGACGCCTTGTGCACAACATATTCCGAGGCATTCCAGGCAAAACTCCACATCATCTCGCTCACGCGATGCATTTGCTGCAACTCAGCTTGCGGTAGACTCGCTCGCGGATCGGCGACCGTCGCTCGATGCAGGAGTCACAGTTGTTCAACAGATTAGTGTCCAAGGACTGCCAGCTCAGCCGGCTCCATTGACGCTGAGAGTGTTCTCAGCGGTCTTTCCCTGCTGGCTGTGCTTCGGGTCCGTCAGGGCAAGCATGGCGGAAGGTCAGGCACCCACAGATGAGCAGGTGCTCGAGGCGCTGCGGGCCGCCTTGAAAACGGCGGACCTGTCGCAGACCACAGGCGCGGATGACATGCTGCCAATGTCAAGCTGCCAGACTTGCTTGGTTCTTACTCGTGTGGGTGTTGTGAAGATCTCATATGAGTCTGCATCCACATTTAAAGTACACATGCTGGATGCTGCAGAGCGCGCTTTGCGGAAGCAGCTGGAGCAGCAATTTGGCGGCATGGATTTGACCGACCGCAAGCCCCTCATTCGGGTCGAGGTCAGCCTTGCTCTCACACTGTCGTGTGCATGCAGTCATGTGCGAGCTTGCCTTTGGGTGGCGTGCCACAAGCCGGATCAACATGCGTCAAGCGTGAGGTGTCACGCTGCGAATGCTGACCTCACGGCCGGCCTGTTCAGCTCAGGCTGGAAACAGCAAATCTGATGGCACAGGTGGAGGCGTTTCTGGCAGAGCAGGATCCAGTTGAGGAGGAGGAGGATGAGGCAGCAGAGGAGGCAGCGCCGCGGCGAGGCGGCGGCGGCGGCGGCAGCGGGTTGTCCGAGGCTATGCAGGCGTTCCTGGGGGAAGATTCGCTGCCCAGGCCACAGGCACGGCGCTGCTGTCACGCGCTAAAAGCGCTGTCAGCTAGACTGTTTCGGTCTCATGCCATCAAGCTTCCATGTGAGCATGCACCTGCAGCATGGAAACCATGTGCAGACATAGCGGCGTGTCAGCTGCAGGTGGTGAAGCGCCTCTGGGAGTACATCAAAGCAAATGACCTTCAGGTATGCCGGAAGCAACAGAACCGACTGACAAAAACGCAAGGCTTTATGCATGCCCTTCTAGCGACAGATTCAAAGGTGTCACAAGCTTCTGCCATGGGGACGCAGGACCCAAAGAACAAGCGGAAAATTATACCGGATGAGCGCCTCGGAACGATACTCACTCCGCCGGTCGACATCTTCTCGATGAACAAGCAGCTGTCGAAGCACTGCTGGGCCGTGGAAGGTGCCTCGAGCCAATTTGGGAGAGTCTGCACTCACCATGTGTGTCTACAGTGCCGCAGATAGACAGAAAAGTACCTCGCCAGGGGTGCCGATCTCATCGTGAGTCGTTGCTGCAGGAGGCAGCCCTGGGCCCCGGGCGCCGCGGAAGCGGAAGAGCACAGGCGATGGCGGCAGCGCAAAGCCGGCCCGAAAGAAGTCGACAGGCGAGGGCGGCAGCGGGAAGCCGAATGGCTTTACCAAAAAGATCAGGCGCGTTTGCTGAAGCTTTGCATTCATGCGTCTGTGTTGCCGCCCAGAGCCTCAGTGCCGCTGTCTTGAGCACCTGAAACTCCTGTGCTCCAGGTGCACACCAGAGCTTGCGGAGTGGCTGGGCGGCCGGGAGGAGATCAGCCGACCAGAGCTCACGAGTTTCTTCTGGGACTATGTCAAGCGCAACGAACTCCAGGTGGGTGCACTACCTGGTTGATGTGGGCTTCTGAGTCCTGGGAAGCCCATCGTCAAGCAACCCTCGATTCCAAATCTGCGGCTGCCATGGCATTCTTCTGCACAGTCAAGCCTTGAATTGCTGCAACATGCAGGACCCGAACGACAAGAGGACCATCCTGGCCGACGACGCGATGCGCGACCTCACAGGGGAGGACAGCTTCAAGGGCTTCGGCTTCATGAAGCACTTCAACAAGCACCTTTTGGCCAACTAGGCTTTGCCATCTCGTTTATGATCGCCTGTTCATTCTGACATGCGGGGTGGCGCTTTGCGATCCATTTTTGGGGTCTGGTTCGGCCATTAGGTTGGGTTCTTCTGTCGTTCTGGTCATCTTGCTGCTGGTTTGCAAGGCTACTGTTGCAAAAGTGCAATGTCTGCTCAACTGGCCGCGCTTGCGCTCGACAACATGTCGCAGACTGCCGCGCCGCCGCTGCTGCGACCACCACTATGATATGCAGGTCCGGAATGATGTGCAGGTGCGAACGCAATGCACATGATTCCTGAAATTGTGTTCTGGCTGCAAAAGAAGCTTGACGGCACGATTGCCATCTTCACTTTCGAAATTCAGTTGAGCCAACAGCAGTGTTGGCCCAAAACAGGATACTCGAATCCTGGGCTCCAACTGATTGGGCCACTTCTCATTTGCAAAATTGGCACTTCTGCAGAGGCAATCGCGTTTCCACATTCAGCCGTCTACTCGTGCTTCACCTGCGTCTCCGGAGCTGCGTGCCAACCTCGTTTGCCACCACAACCAGACAAGGCCATGAGCGCCAATCATGTGTGAACGCAGCTTTCGCCAGGCTGGCTTTGGCAAGTAGGCAGCTCGGCCGAGCTATCGGGTATTTCAGTTTGCCGCGCAGCTGCAGCGCCTTGCAGGCTCTGACTCGTAGTCCGTTCAGCTGCTCTAGCATCGCGCACCTGTCGACATCGGCTCACAGCTCTACACGCCACGTCCACGCCAGTCCGCAAGTGACGCCTCCGCAGTGCAGCCATACTAGGCGAAGGAGCAGTGCTGCGCAAAGCACGCCGAAGCATGCAGCATTGCAGAAGCCGCAGCTGAAGAAGATGTCGTCGTTCCACGCGGTGTATTTGCTGCTTTCGCTGAAGCAGAGGGCGTCCGGCGGGTCCGTGGGGGCGACCTACATCGGGTAGGACCTCTTGTGTGTTTGCCAAACATCGATACCGGCGTGGTCCACGGAGGCTTGCTGAACTCCTGGCGCCATGCATGCAGGTTCACCGTCAACCCGCGGCGGCGCATCAGGCAGCACAATGGTGACATCGTCAACGGCGCGAAGAAGACGAGCAGGTGAACAATGCATGCTCCGATGACACGTATTCTGCTTGCACGCATTCTTGGCTGCATCGCCTGAAAGGTGGCGTGTCTCACAGTGGCACTCGTTGTCTCGATGTAGACATCGGCCATGGGAGATGGTGCTGGTGTGCCACGGCTTCCCGACCCAGGTACATTCACGTTCGCACCTGCACCACAACCTTTCTTGTGTACAAAATATGCCATCACCCGACACCACTCTGACTTGGCTGTCGTGCCAGCGACACTGCTGTGTGCATTGGCAAATGGAGAATCTGTGCATGCGTAATATCTGGACGTGCAAGCTGACGACACTCCATGCGTGTACCGCCATAGAGGGAGGCGCTGCAGTTCGAGTGGGCGTGGCAGCACCCGACGGTGTCGCTCGCCGTGCGTGACATGGCACTGGCGCTGCCGGCACGAGCGCTGTCCGGCGTGAAGGGCAAGGCAAACCCGCGATCCCACAGCCCACCTGCTGACGCCACTAGCGCTGCATGCATTCATTTGGCTGCGGCGGTATAAGTAGTGCACGCTAAAGAGAGCCCCAAAGATTTCGGCCAGAGCTTCCTGTCAAGCACATGGCAGAGCACAAACATGCATGCATCAATGCAATGTACTTGCGTCCGTCCGTACCCTTCAATCAGCATTTCACGAGCTCTTGCTGCAATAAGCGTCTGCTGCTTGTCCCACGCAGGTGCGGCTGCTGATGGAGATGCTGCACCTGGAGAAGTGGCAGGCGCTGCCGCTGAAGGTGCAGTTTCTGTCGTCCGCCAGCCTGAAGTACCTGGCCGGCTGCCCGCCGCTGCCGCCGCATATGGACCAAACGGTGGCGCCGCTCGAGGTGTGTCCTGTATCGGATGCGTGTTGACTGTGTCAATACTCTTTAGTCGGCCAACGATCTTGAGCAACAGCACCCACGCGTGTACATAAATGCTTCGTTCACATGACTGCTGCTGCGATCCAGCATCTCAGTCTCTGGTCCAGTGCATGTAACTATTGATGATGCTTGCTTCAAAAATGCCATGTACATTGGCACTGCTCTGGGTTGCAGGGTTTGGCAGCACATGCTCACACCGCTCGTGATTGCGCTCTAAACCCTAAACCCTGCTGCAGGCGCTGCCGACGACGTGCCCGGAGGACTTTGACATCGAGGAGACCAGCAGCTTCGGCGCCGACAGCCAGGCCAACAGCGACTGCCTGCCGGCGGCGATTGTCACGGACGCTGTGCAGGACACTGCGATGTCTGCCTCACCAGGTACAGACGTCAAGCTTTGACGCCAAGCTTTCCAGCAGAGACATTGAGATACTCTCGTAGCATGTCTACAACTGACTGCAGCATCCTGTTCTACAGCAGCAACTGGACTGTCGAGCCGGGAAAGCATCCGAAATTTGACTAAGCAATAAGAACCCGCGGTTTGTTCACGACAGTTTGCTGTGTCACAGGCAAGCGGCGGAAGAAGGTGCAGCCGCCAAAGGCGGTGAGGCCGCAGGACCGCCCGCCCAAGGCGTCCACAGCAGCGGCTGCGGCCGCGGCAGCGGCGCAATCCGCTGCAGGCGCCAGCCCAGCCAAGGCGGCGAGGCCGCGCGGCAGGCCGGGCAAGGCCGCCACGGCAGATGACGGCGGCGGCGTGGGGCCCTCCAGCTCGGCAGGCAAGTCTTCGCCAAAGGCACGCGAGTCGCCTGAGGCGCCAGCCCGCTCGTCGGCAGCGCGCCGCCTGTCGGCCCACCTGGACGAGCTGATCGTCGCCGGCGATGCAGGCCGGACTGCTGCCGGCGCCGGAGCTGCGGCGAAGCCGGCGGCCGCGAAACCCGCAAAGCGCAGCCTCACACGCAAGGCCGGCAGCTCGGCGGCCAACGGCAAGGGCGCAGCCGTTAAGGCGCCGGCCAGCGGCAGCCCAAAGCGCGGCCGCGGCAGGCCGCCCCGCACGCCCACAGCAGAGCAGTCTGCCGCCGCGCCGGCGGCCGAGCCCATCCTGCTGCTGAGCAACTCGGACTCCGAGGCAAGCAACTGCAGCGGCCTGGCCGACGGTGCCGCCGGCGGCAGCGATGCTAGCGCAGACAGCCCGCCCGCACTCTGCAGCCCGCCGGTGTGCTGCATCGACCTGGACTCGGATGCGGCGTCAGACGGCGAGGCCGCCGATGCAAACTGCACTACCACGGCGGCAGAGGCAGCCGACCGCCGCGGCTTGGGGGCCGCCGCTTCGCCTGAAGCAGGGGTGAGTCACGAGCGCGTCCCAGTCAAGCAGCGGCGGCGGAGCTCGCATGTGGCGCGGCAACTGATGGAGGCGTACGGCACCGCGGCGGCCGTGCTGCTGACACCGGAGGCCGCGCCGCCGAAGCAGCGGCGGCGCACGTCGCCTGCGACGCCGCAGCCGCCCGAGTCCGGTCCAGCGGCCATGCTGCTGAGCCCCATCGGTGCCGCGATGCCGCCGCCGCGGCGGCGGCAGACGCCGGAGCAGCGGCAGGCGGCGCAGCAGCTGGAGCGGTTCGCTGCAGACCAGGCAGCACCGACACATGGTCCGCAGGCGTCGGCGGCCGCACTCGAGCGCCGGCTGCCAGCAGAACCGGAGGCGGTGCCGACCGGAGGCTTGCTCGGCTCGCTTGGCAGGCAGGACAGCGAGGCGGCGCCGATGCTGACGCCCCAAGGCAAGGTCGGTGCGGCGGCGGGAGCCTGGGGCTGGCAGCAGGACGCTGCTGATATGCCCTCGCCGGAGGCCTGCAGCCCTCCCATGGCGTCGCCGCCCGCGTGGGACAGTCCCCAGCCCTCAGAGTCTGGCTTCGCCTATCACGGCGGTGAGTCAGCGCAGAAGGCGGCAGCGCCGCTGGCGTGTGCGCAAGCGGCAGCGCAGGTCGAGGTCATATCATTGTTATCACCAGACTGACGTTGAAGTCGGAGCGCTGCTGTCAACCAGACTGATATCGCAGTGCCTAATGGCAGGCAGTTCTCGCTCAGTTTTGGAAGGTGGTGGTTCCGCCAGGGCACCCATGCTGCTGCATGTCGTCTGTGGCGGATCCACTTGCTTCAGCCCATTCAAAGACGCAAGCTGCTCAATTAAGCAGCGTCATGTCTACCCAGGCTTCGGTTGCAGTCATGTCTACCCAGGCTTCGGTTGCAATGAATATTTTGCACCTCTAGGTGGGTGCTGAAATTGCGCTGGCGCATCAGCGTGCATTTTCCCGAGACTTCGAATCTGCATGCAAATCCCGCTGACCCCTGATGTGTGTACAGGCCGCGCAAGTCTTGCCAATCGCCAGCTCATCTCCGCCTCGCCCTGTGCTTCGCTCGCTGCCGTTGCGACCACACATAGTCCTCCAGCTCGCCGAGCAATTCCGCCATCTGCGGAAAAAGCATTTCCGACATGAGAATCACGCTGTAATGCACACCAGGTAGGAGCAGCGCAATAGCAGCCTACAGCAAAAGGCAAGAGGTGCAGAGAGCCGGCCTTAGCCCTATGCTGATGCGCCAGCCCACACTCAGGCGGATGATGACGGCAATATGCGAACACGAAATGCATCGCACCTGCTCTGCGTCCCGTGACGACACCTCATCCACGATGTTGTCGATGACGTACGCTGCCAGACCCAGCCTGCAGCACAGTGACATCAGGTTGATGTAGTGGTGTGGAGGGTCATCCAGTGGCGATCTGATCTCGACATGGTCAAAGTGCAAAACACCAGCGCCACCGGAACCTCGCCACACAGGAGGTGATGGAATCTTGTAACAAACAGGCGAAGCCCTGCCAGTCGGCTGCAGGTCCTTACCCCTCTGTGAGCGAGATGAGCTTCAGCTGCGCCTTGCAGTCCCGGGCGCCCTCTGACATCTCGCCCTGTACCATCACACGGCACTCCCTTCAGCTGCAGCAGTGTTACTTTACTTTGTGTACTGAACGCCGAGAGCAGGCAACATGGCAATGGCAGCAGTGTAGTAATCTGCACGCAACTTTTGCACACATGCATCACTTGTCAGATGGAGAGTGTGCCGGATATTGGGCGTGTGCCGCACCTGCTTGATGCGCGTCACGTATTTGTGGACGTGCTTGCATTTGGAGGTGTCCATCTGGTAGCCATCCTGCAGCTCGCCATTGCCGGGCCGCACCGAGGTAGGGCGCTCATCCCGCCGCGCGGACACGCTGTCCCGATATCTGCAAGAAGAGCCGCACTCAGCTTTGGACGTCTGTGCCGGCGTCAACCAAGCACCTGCTCTGCAGCATGCTGTTTTGCTCAGTACATGCAGAATTCCGAAGCAGTCGAGCAGACACCTCAGTAACTCTTGAAGTGCTGGGCAGAGAAATCGCCTGCCTCCACGATGGAAAGCCAATGCAGTGCAGCGCGCACCCAACCTGCAGGCTCTGGCGAGCTTTTGGGTTGTGTTCCAATCGCACTCACCTGCCGCGGTCCGAGTCGCGCACAGCCTCGCCAGCGCGTTCTCGCTCGCTGAGGCGACGCGCGCGCTCGCGCTCGGACGAGTCGCCGCGGGCGGCACCGGCCCCCCTGTAGCCGCCGCGCACGTCCCTGTCGGCGGACGCGCGCCCGCGGTAGGGGTCCCGATCCCGCTCCCGGCTCCTGCCGCGCGGGCTGCGCTCGCGGCTGCGACACCAACCAGCAAAGCCCTAGGAGGATGATGATTCATCCTCGTGAAGCAGCCTTGACAGAGCGCAGCTGCAACAGCTCTGACAGCTGTCACACATTTGAACGTGCGTGTGCACAGCAAGTAGAGCAGCGAATGCCTCTGCAAGTTGGAACGCTTGTTTCCCGGCTGCCGCAGCCAAAGGCAACCCGAGGCCCCTTATTTCCTACAACTTGCTCTCGTTCCACGCTATATGTAAGCTCCGCCCCAGTGGCAGACACAAACAGGTCCCCACCTGCGGTCGCGGCTGCGGCCGCGGTCGTCTGCCCACGCCCGTGCGCGGAGCCGCTCTGGCGTGCGGCCGCGGTGCGGTGAGTCCGGGTCCCGCCCCCGGCTGGGTTCCCGCCCGCGGCCGGCCGCCGCCGGCGAGACGCTGCGGCTGCGGCTGCGGCCGCGGCTGCCCGGGCGGCTGCGGGGCGGGCTGCCGCCTCGTTCCCTGCAGGAGAGAGATGAGACGAAGTACGAGGAGCTCAGTTGGGCAAACAGGCTCCACTGCAAGGCTAGGGGCACAGAGCAGCAAAAGCTCAAAGCAGTCCACATGCCTCATCACATGAGAGACCACATGTCATCCTGCTGTAATGCCACCGTCTGCAGGTGCGCAAGGCTAGAGGCAAACCTGCTTTCTGCGCGCCGCGCGGCGCCGTTGGCAGCCTCCAGCCGGGGGCGCGCATGTCGGTCTGCCTCCCGCTCCCGGCTGCGGGAGCGGTCGTCTCGTTTCGCCGGCGAGCGCGCCTCGTCAGGCCTGTGAGCCAGCAATACAACAGTGTCAATCCAAATCAGGGTCTTCGATCTGGCTCCTGCTCCCAGGTGCATGAGCGCCCGCCGGAGCAGTCGTCTCGCTCCGCCGGCGACGCCGCCTCGTCAGGCCTGCGTGCCAAGCCAGCAAGGTGACTTGGACTCCATTTCGATAGGATCCAGATGCCAGAGGACTAACAGCGACACAGGACCTGCACTGTCCCAGAGTCTGTGCCTTTGTGTGAGGGTCGAGTAGTAGACATCGAACAAATGTGCATATTGCGAGTGACAACCAGCTGGAGTGCACCTGGGCCGTTTGGCGCCGGCGAGCGCGCCCGCTGCCGCCCTGCTGCCGCCTCCCGCTGTGGAATCGTACGCTGGGCTGGCCATCGCTCGCACAGGCAGGGCCATGCCGCTGCTGAGGTCCATCGACGCTGGGACTGCAGCAAAACAAAGAGCATGTGGAACAAGTAAGCCAATGCGTGCCAGAAGGTGAGAGGCAATGGAAGGAGGCTCAGAGCAACGCCCGCACTGTTACAGTTTTCCCAGGGCAGCTTCGGTGCAGGCAGGGTGCAAGCAATAGGAATCTTGAAGACAGGCACCGTCCGGTGCATTAAAGCGCTGGACAGCCGCTCTGTGATGCACCAATCCGAGGCCGGCAGCCAGGCCGCACGAACTGACTACTCTGTGGGGCATGACTACTCTGGTGCAGAATAAGCCGTAAATATAGCAACCTGAGGCAGCCGGCCGCGCCGCGGGCTGCGCGACGCTCTCCGACGGCGGCGACAGCGGTGTGTCGGCGATGTCGCCGGGCGGCGACAGCGGCGTGTCTGCGATCTCGTCCGGCGGCGACAGCGGCGTGTCTGCAATGTCCTCCAGCCCGGTCAGGTGCGAGCCGGCCACGCCGTTCGGCTGCGCTGGCGCCGCCTGCAGGGGAGGCGATGTGGCAAGCTGTCAACGAATTGGTCGAACATGACCTCAACAGGTGAAGAGGGCCCATTGCTGGTGATAGCTTCTGTCCTCGTCCTGCAGAAAGCACAACACATCGGCTGCATGATAATTGCCGCCAGCTTGGCAGCCCTCAACTTGTTGGCTCGTGGCGCAACTGCTGAGTTTTCACAAATTCGGTCATAGACCCCTCAACACTACGGACCTTGGCAACGAGGTCGTCCAGGGACAAGAGGGGGTCATCAACGTCCCGTTATAAATCAGTCGGTCACCCCGGTTCCATCACATCAAACCTCGTGTGACATCATTTTGACACATGCTGACCTCGGCGACGAGGTCATCCAGGCAGCGCCGCAGGAAGGCGTAGTCCGGGTCCTCCTTGAAGTTGAGGCCCACCAGGTGATCCGACACACGCGCCAGCGCCGCAGGCAGCCGTCCGCCGGAGCCCGCCAGCTTGGCCGGATTGCCCTGGCACTCCCGTTTCAGCCGCACCACCTGCGGCAAGATGTAAGTATATTCAGGTCGCAATCAAAATGCGCGTCGAAGCCCGCTGGACGAAGAATTGCCGCCAGCCTGGCCGGGTCGCCCTGGCCCTCCGGCTTCATCCGCACCACCTGAACCCAGGTGCGTGCGACCGCTCAGGTTGCTGGGCGTGTGTGTGTGTGTGTGTGTATGTGCATGGAAGCCCATAGCCTTGTGAAAACAGGTGGGAGCTGCTCAAGCTGCTCTGAGAAGCACCAGAAAACGGCTGTGCAGACAACTGCGGGTCGACAGCTACATTGTATAGACCTCGCATCCATGAGCGTGCAGGGTAAAGGGGCAAACGGACACCTGCTCGCGGTCGCGCTCGCGGTCGTCGCTGCGCCAGGGCAGCGTCCCTGTGATCATCTCCACCATGATGTACAGCCACGACCACAGGTCATCCCGCCGGCCTACGCACGGAACAAACAATTGTTAGTCGACACTGGGGGTGAATGCTGCTTGAGCAGCGCTGCACTGATGACTCAGACGCTTGTGCAGTGGGCAGCTTGCAGCTGCTGGGCGCTGCAGCTTCAGGCGAAGACTTGGGGAAGCAGCCGCAGGCTGGTTAAACCAAAGGCGATGATGATGGCGCTTGTTGTCCAGTCCACGCGGTGCTTGCCACACGTTTGGGGCGTTGAGAGGAGAGGAAGAGTTCTCGCACCGAGGTCCTCGCCGTCGTGCGCGGCGAGGGAGGCGTAGGTAGGTGCTGCCGCGGAAGGCCGCTTGGGACCACACGGAAGTAACAAACCGAGGGGAGGAAAGAATTTCTCGCACCGAGGTCCTCGCCGTCGTGCGCGGCGAGGGAGGCGTAGGTGGTGCTGCCGCGGAAGGCCGCGTCCTCCCGCGCCTCCATCACCAGGCCGGCCTCATCGACATACCGCCGCGCCAGCCCGAAGTCGATGACGTGCCACGCGCCTGCAGGATACACAGGGAAGCATGGAATCGAATCGTTGAGGGCGCTGATGATGGGCAGGGTCCGACCGGGCCCCGCGCAGAGGGCTGAGGACTGAACCAATTAAACTTTTTAAACAAACAGAAAAATCTTGCTAAAAATACAACGCAGCGAAACCGCTGCGCTACATTCCAGCCTGCTTGGCTCGGGGAAGTGGCAGCGGTGGGAAGGTGGGCACAAACATCACTGAGAACGCGGTTGCATGGCAAAACCGGTGGGCACCTTCGTGCACGGCGGCGAAGCGCGGCGTGATAGCGAAGTTGGCGGGCTTGATGTCGCGATGTATGTAGCCCAGCTGGTGCATGCCGGCGATGGCGTCCAGCAGGTGGCGCCTGGTTTTGGATGCAGCCAGTATCATCAGTCCGACTCCCTCGAATTCTTCGTGCATGAAGCTTCTGTCGCAAATGGATAGACAAAGATGGCCTGCCGGGTTAGCACACAGACTCTATGTTCGGACTCCATATTCACTGACTGGCGCATTTCTGACGGAAGAAATGCGCCAAGCTTTTCACCCTATGGCGCGCGCGATCGGCGCGTCCCACTTGCCGTCCTTGGTGCAGCTCTTGCGCGAGTCCGCCACGTTCATGCCCAGCAGCTGCAGGCACGCAATAAAGCACAGGCTTGAGTGAGTGCAGGCTGTGTGGGCTTATCGCTAGGCAGGTTTCCTCATCAGTCGCCATGGAAGCCGGACGACTGATCGGGTGCAACCGCCGGCAATCCCCTGACTCCCCTCACTTAGGTCCCATCCTTCCGCAGCCACAACCATGATGCCCGCAACGGCAGCCTGCGAAGGAGCCGCGCCCCATGCTGCTGCCCAGCGCCCCGGCAGCCAGAAAGGTCTGGCGCGGACGTTCGCAGCACAAGAGCACGGGTGCGTTTCCCCACGCCGCCCACCTCCATGACGTTGAAACCGCGTCCCTCGTGGGAGCCCTGCTCCAGCAGTGGCGTCCCTGCCTGGCCTCAGGAACCTCCTGTGCGCAATCCCTACCTCCATGACCATGAAGCCGCGCCCTTCGTGCGCCCCCTGCTCCAGCAGCCGCACGACGCAGGGGCACGGCTGCAGCCGCTTGAGCGCCTTTGCCTCCCGCTCCACCGTGTTCACCTCGAGCAGCCGATCCAGTTTCAGCGCCAGCTTGCGGTCGCCATGAAATGTGTCCGCCACCTGTGATTTGGGGTGAGCGCCAGAGCTTTGTAGCGTTTTGACTGCCGGGGCGCCGGACGCAGCCGGGCGCTGGCTGCTGCTGATGCCGGCGCTGCTCAGTGCTGGCAGCACGGCTGTGTGTATGACGTGTGCAACATCGGATGCTGGAATGCAGCAGCGGTAGCGCGCTGACCTCATACACCTCCGCGAACTGTCCTTCGCCAACTTTCCTGGCGACGCGCCACCGCTGCAGGTTCAAGCCCTCGCCCACCCGGTCATTCTTCTGCAGCACCGGCATGGCTGCGAGCCGTCGCTGCTGGTTCAGAGGATGCACGCCAGACAACAGCGCTGTCGGGAAGCCCAACTAGCAGAGCTGTTTCCAGCTGCCAAGATTCTGATGATGGCCAACCACAGACGGCTTAGCTCGTCTCGATGCAGCGCTGCCGTGTGGCATCCAGGTCGCAGATCGATTCCAACACTGATGGTTTGCTGAGGCTGCTGTCTGCGCTCCCAGCTGGACTTTGAAGCGGCATTGTTGCGCCGAGAGCGCTAATTTTCATGTTTAGGAAGAGCCAATCATCATAGCTGATACGTATGAGCACGGGTCGGGCGTCTGACGCGGACGGGTTTGCACAGTGCAAAAGTTTGTTGCGACGCAGGGACGTCTACCATTGGTCCTTGGGAAAGGCTTTCGTTGGCAAAGACAAGCTGGTTCGAATGGCTATGGCGGCACAACTGGGCGTTCGGGCGCCTCGACTCTGCAGCGGCTTGACACGTTCCGTTGGAGCCTCGCAGTTCCGGCGCGTCGCAGCTGCCAGACAGATCAGGGCCTTGAAAACTCACGCCTCGTCAGAAAATGGCTCTTCAGAGGCGGCCACGCTGGAAGGGTCGACGGGTGAGCTGATTGGTTGGCCCGACACATTTTTTGTTCAATCCCGCACTTCCCACGATGCCACCAACAGGTTGGAAAGACTGTTGCGGATCATTTGTGAGCCCATTGGGTTCAATGCGGTGTGCATGAAGCATATCCGGGAATCATGCAGAGGGCAGTGCCGCCTGACGGTTCAAATCGTTTGAATTGCAGGGCCGCGGGAGAACTACACCATCGTGCAGCGCAACCTGGCCCTCGAGCTCGTGAGGGTGACAGAGGTGAGATTGTTCGATATTGCATCAAATGTAAATGGCGGTGAATTGTTGAGGGCGGATGCTGAGTCAGCTTTCCCGGCACCCCAGGCTGCAGCGCTCGCCGGCGGCAGGTTCCTGGGCAGGGGCGACAAGAACGCAGCCGACCAGGTGACTCGGCGCTTTACTGCCTCGAATTTTGCCCAGCACTGGATGCGCATTGTTGCAGTGGCTGTCGCAGTTCTACTGCTTGGCTGGCGCATCGCTGTGGCCGGTATGGTGGTCCCGCATCGGTCCGCTTTCAGTTCGGGTCTCGCAGGTGCTCAAAGTGCTGTGCTGCGATCCCATTGGGCAGGCGGCAGTGGACCAAATGCGCAAGGTGCTCAACAGCGTCGCCATGGACGGCGTCGTGGTCATCGGTGAGGGCGAGAAGGATGAGGTGTGCCCAGAGTCTTGTGAATTGCGGCTGACTTGACACATTGAAAAACACATTGACAAGCATCCTGATCTCCCAATGCAAGCGCCATTTCTGATCGTGACATTCTTGCCAACAGCGCATGCCCGCCGAATGTCGCAGGCGCCGATGCTGTACTGCGGCGAGTGCATCCGTTGCGCCATGGGGCCAGAGATGTATCGAATGCTGCAGTGACATTGGTCGACCTTCAGTCGACGTGTTTGATCGGTGTCAAGCTGCTATCTTGCACAGGCGCCGATGCTGTACTGCGGCGAGCGCATCGGCTGCGCCGCCGAGCCAGAGGTGGACATTGCGGTGGATCCTCTGGACGGGACATCGCTGGTGGCGCAGGGCCGCAACGGCGCGATCGCCGTCATTGCGGTCGCAGAGCGCGGCGCGCTTTTCGACCCGGGACCCGCCCTGTGAGTCCCAAGTGCTTCAGCAGCAGCATCCTGTATCATCAGTGTCATGAGTGCCACGACTGCTTCTCTGATCTCGAGCAACTGGAGAAAGAGCCCATCTGATTGTTCTGCTCCTGCGTCCGCAGGTACATGGAAAAGGTGCGCCCGGCAGGCTTCACTCCTTCGATCTCCCCAGCGTCTGCTAGCCCGCATCATCCGCTGCCAGCCGCCTGACAGTGCCTGTGCAGAAGATGATTCTGTCTGCACGATGAGTGCCAGGCGTCCTGGGTAGCTTTCACCTGGACGTGCTGCGGAGCAGCACAACCGACCCCATGGGATCTGTGAGACCATGTCTGATGTCCCGTGCATTGTGACATGCAGCTGGCGGTGGGGCCTTCAGTGAACCCGCGGGCTGTGTCGCTCAATCGCAGCACCCGCAGCAACATCCAGGCGGTCGCAGAGGCGCAGGGTGGGCTGCCAGACCTTCGAATCTTTGCTTGCTCCTGCCTACAACATCGGCCAAGCAGCACCTGCGTGATGGGTGGAGACAGGGGATGGTGAACGGCAGCTGCATTGCCTGAGGCAAATCCGTGACCCTTCCGTTGCCAGCGCAGCGCAGACTGCCATGCGGAAGCCTCACAAGTTGTGCAATCCTCTGCAGGCAAGGCCATTGGTGATGTCACGGTGGTCATCCTGGACCGGCCGCGGCATGCGGAGCTGATTGCAGAGTGCCGCGACACCGGCTGCCGCATCAAGCTCATCTCCGACGGCGACGTGGCGGCCGCCATCGAGGTGGCCAAGGCCGGCGCGGCCGCAGACATCCTCATGGGCATCGGCGGCACGCCGGAGGGTGGGTGCTCTTCCAGCTGGCTTCTGCATCGCCCTCCTGTTCGTACTGTGTAAGCTCGGGCAACACCAGTGCCTGCCCGCAGGCCCTGCTTGCTGGCGGGCACAAAATGCTTCAGTTGTGCGGTTGCGCAGTCCGCAGCGGACGGGAGGCAGCCACAACCAGCAATCTGCCCTTTTGCAGGCGTCATTGCAGCGGCGGCGCTGAAGTGCATGGGCGGCCACTTCCAGGGGCGGCTGTACCCGCGCAACGAGGACGAACGCAGCCGCGCGATCGCCGCCGGCTACGATCTGGACGCCATCCTGCACACCGACGACCTCGCAAAGGGCGACCAGGTGGGCTCCACTTTGGATTGTGGGTGCCTTGACGGCGATGGGCCGAATGTGACCGCCCCATGGACCTGTTGCCTGGAGGGCGCTGCTGGTCTCGATCTGCAGACGTGACTTCCTTTACCAAACCACGTTACGGATTTGCTGACAGCGATCATCAGAGCTATTGACGTGCGGTAACGGTGACCCAGCCTGCTGCTGCTGCGCGCAGATCTTCTTTGCGGCGACTGGCGTGTCGGACGGCGATCTGCTCAGGTGAGTTACGGCTTTGATTGTTTGCCGCATGTCGTTTCTGCACAGGCCAGTAGGCCTGCTCGGACATAATGTGATTACGTCCTTGCTTCCTTCCTTCCTTCCAAAGGGGCGTGCGCTACTTTGCCGGCGGCGCCACCACTAACAGCATGGTCATGCGCCACCAGTCCGGCACAGGTGCTCATCTTTATTATTCCATCAGTCTGGATGACCATCGTCTTCCCAATGTCGTTCATATTTCATTCAATTGTCAATGTGCATTGACGCAGGCACGTGCCTGACACATGTTGTGCCTGCCGCTGCAGTGAGGGTGGTGGAGACACAACACCGGTGGGCGCGCCCAGGTGAGCACACAGCGGCACTAAACGATACATTGACGGTACAGCTGCATGCCGACTGATTATGCGGCACGCTGGTGCTGTTGCTTGCAATCGTTACTTGAAGTATGCTGTGTGTATCGTGAGCACGCGTTATGAAGTGTCTGCCGACACTCGCGTGCGGCTGCAGGCATCACGAACCCGGACGAAGGGGCGGGCCAGATGCACAACGGCAGCCAGGTCGGCGGCCGCATCGTGCAGCCGTGAATGGCAACAGCTTTTCTGTATCAGCCGCTCTATGCACCAGGCGCCAGAGCTGGCACTGGGCGATCCTGCGTCAGTCCCTACATCAGAAGACATCCCGCTTGCTTGCATGCATGCCTAGAGGAGGAAATGCTAGGTAGGGCATCGCGTTTACAATGTCGTCAAGGATTGTGGACGGGTCTAGCAGCTGCAGCGCTTTAAGTAGGCACAATGTCTAGGAGGGTCGAGAGGGTGTTCAGGAGCAAACGAATTTCGATGTGCCAATACTACTTGGTAACCGTGCTGCCGGTCACCAAAAAGACTGTGGTTGATTATCTGTGAGCAGCGTCCCGGTGTGAAAGGAGCTTTGAGGTCCGCAATCAATCAGGTGGGTGTCTGGCCTGCTATGCCTAGTATTTCTTCCTCACTCTAGAGTGATGGACACACGCAGCCTCATTGTAACTTACGTGAAGTGCTCGCCCGGTGCTCATGTATGGATGACAATGGGCCGGCCGCGGCTGCTGCGCATTCAGTCATGTTGTGTGTGGACGTTGCCACCTCCAGAATTTCTGCCAGACCTTATGTACTCACTTGCATCATCAGACACCGATTCCATGGTGGGGCACTGCAGTCTGCGCGCCCAGATCCGCTGTAGGGGTGCGGTGGTCCTGCACGACACATACGACATGTCTCTGAGTTGCCGCGATTGCAATATTTTGCATTGCAATATTTTCCTTCTCAAAAAACACTGGATGAAACGAACCATACATTATCATTGGCTGTCGCTTTCAAGAAATCGAACCCTCCCCCATGATCAGTCAAGGGTTCTGCGCTGATCAAAGATCAACGATTGTCGTACGATTGGCCAGAGAGAATATTTTACCCATGCGCCAGCCTCACTCAGGCAACCAAACTGTGCGAGAAGTCGGATGTCTGTTGTTGGCTTCGTTGATGCCAACGTCAAATGACCCTCGACGATTCAAAGTCCGCATTCGAAACCCCTCAGCAGCAACCATCGTAAGGTAGGGTGAAATCTGCCATGCCGCCGCTGCCGTGTGCGCACGTGCGGACCCTTTCTTGCCGCCCCCACTCCGTCTTCACCATCATCGGAGACCTTGCCGCCTCCACCGTGTTCCGCTGCCGCCGTCATCTTCTGTCGCCATCATCATCTGAACTTTTCTGGCGACGTCATTGTTGTACTGTCCTCTCGAATGTCCACGCCGCATCGAATTGCCTGCGCATTCGATGTCTGGAGACGAGACCTCAGCGACAAAGCATGACATCGATCAGCATGTGACAGGCAAAATGCGAAAGCGGCACCGCTGTTTTATGTCTTTGTCAAGGCAAGCAGGGCATGGGCAGTACTGACGGCTGCGCCATGTGATGACCACGTTTGCACGCTCTGAATTCCAGCAGTGCAATCTTTTGGGCGGAAACTTTGAGATTTCTGCACTCGCTATGATTCCCGCCGCAATATGGCTGTTTGACATGGCATACGCCGATGTTAGCCCATGCCAAACCCCATTTCAACTGCAATCAGCAGAGTGCAGAGTCCAACTGCAATTGCCGCTGCGACATTTTCTCTGGGGTGTTGTCCGAACTCGCTGTGCTCATCCTTCATCGTGGCCAGCCTCGCCCTTGAATGGCAGTGACCCATCCCAACAGAAGTCCCAGCAGAGTGGGGTTTTTCCCACTGTCGCTCTTGCGGCTGTTTTGCAGACACATTGACTCATGGCATTTTTGGCGCTCAGCTTTCAGCTGCACTTTGCTTTATTCCGCTCTTTGTGAGAGTTGTGAGAGCTTTGTTTGCGTGTGGCTATGTTGCGGCTCAGACCGCTCTGGCCAGAGGTGTCAAGCGGTGCCATATTTGCTGTCCGCCATAAATTGCTTTACTTGGAATTGCTTTCTGCAGCAAGAAAGGACAGGCACGGCAGCGCTTGCCGCAGCACTTTCAAACCCTCGAAGTGATCAGCCCCACATATGACAGACACGATAAGATGAAGTGCGGCGGAAATCATGTTCTTCACAATATGCTGCAAGCGATCCTGACTGCAGCCGCTGCTGATGGCGTCGCTGGCGACGGCGGCGAAGCCAGCAGCCGGAAGGGTGTCACACCAGATGACGGTCATCTGCTTCCTGCTCAGCGACGCCGCCATTGACATCACGGGCGCGAATCTGCCAGTTGACCAGTGTCTTCCTTTCTTTCCATCTTTTCCTGATCATTATGCGTGCTTCCAGCTTGTACATCCTTCCAGACTTTGTCTGGTGTTGGCAGGTGCAGGGGTATGGCGCGGGCGCCCGCGCCCGTCGGTGAGTGGACCGCATGTACAGATGTGGTGTGAGATGAACAAAGAATCCGGCAAATTGGTTTTGTGATAGTCCAGAACGCCTTCGCTGTCAATGATGAACCCGCCAGCGCCGCCGGACCGCTGCCGCTGGACCGCCGCCCTCCGCATTTACTTACAGGACCCAGCGCTGGAATGTCCTGGACTTCATCACAGGCATCATCGTAGACCGGTCAATTGGTTGTGTACGTGTGAATATTGTCTATCACATTGGTTGTGTATGTGTTTTACTGGGAGCGATCGATAAATGCAGTGTTGCAATGTACTGCAGTGTAGGGTTTTGTGCGCTTGAGACTTTTGACGAGTCTGCCGACAGCTGGTGACGAGGGAGACTCGAAAGATGCAGTCAGACGCGCCAGCCAGCCTCGCCTTGCCCGGTCCTCCTTTGCGTATTCTGTGTGCAAAGCAGGACAGTAGACCGTTTGTGCTGCAGCGGGCTGCCGAAAGCGCTCAGAGGACGTCGTTCGAGCAGGAGGACCGTTGCACTTTGAGCGGAGAGCTCCGAGCGAAGTGGGCCACGGTGCGTCGCTGGCCAGCATCAGATGATAGATGGAACTCTTCTCCTGCAATGCTGACACTCGCGCCAGCCTAGGATCGTCGGGCAGCGAACCTCGTCACACATCAGCTGACACGGATTAGTGAAGACTCGCAGGCCGGCGGCCACAACATGGATCGGCATCGCGGCGTTCTGATGCTCAGTGAAGGCGTCGAGAGGCCCTTTGCGGGCTCCAGCACGCAGCGGCAGGCGGGGACCTTCGCATCTGCTCCCGGCAGTCACCTTCCCACTGCAGCGGCAGGCAGTGACATGCGCCGGACCAGTTTCAGGGACGCAGGCGTCCTTCTGCGACGGCTGGAGAAGGCGGGAGGCGGCCGTGACGTGAGTCCACAGCTTTGTGGACCGACTCTGTGCGCCGGTTGATGATCATGCGATTGCCCTGATGCATGTCAGCATCCAGCGCCACATGTTCTGTCCCTGAGTGTGTTTGTGTCTGACTAGTCGCCACGCTGGCGTGGTGATTCGCCAGCCAATGTACTACGCATCATGAAACGAGTCATGCTCTGACAACCGAGCGACCCCTGTGCAGAGGCACCAGTCTGCTGCGTGGCAGCACACCCGGCACGACGACTCAGACGCGAGCGACATGGAGGAGGGCTCGCCAGTCGAGCGCCGCAGCCCGCCACGCGGCGGCCGGCGCACGCCCACCGGCGCCGGCGCCACCCCTGGCAGCTGGAGCCCGCGCCCCAAGCGCCGCCGCAACCCAGGCGCAGCCGACGGGCCCGATGCAGCCGCAAAGTCACTAGCGGACCCAGCGGCGGCGTATCAGCCCGCCGCAATCCGCCAAGCCCGCGCAGACGCCTCTGGCGCCAAGCCGGCATGGCAGGCGGATGCCCTGCCGGCGGCCGTCAACATCTTTGCACGGGCAGCGGACGCCGCCGCCACCCCAGCGCCGATGCACCCCGGCGTGGCGGACCTCGCCTTCTCGCCGCTGGCCATCGGCAGCGGCGGCCGCCGCGGGGGCATTGGCGGCGCCGCCGCCGCCGCCGAGAGGCGCACGCCGCCCATACGCCGCAGTGGGCGGCTCGCCAAGCTCGCCCGCCGCGCCGCAGCGTGCCTCGGCATAGGCAGGGCTGCGCGCCGGTCGCCACTGACGCCCGCGCCGCGGCCGAGTGCCGACGCCTGGCACGCCGGCGTGTTCCTGCAGCCGCCGCAGCCGATGGCGTCCAGCGTCTCGCCAGATGGCTTCCACATCCCAGCGGCTCTATACCAGCGCGTGTCTGCGCACAGCGGAGCCAACAGTTGCACGGCGGGACCGCTGGCGGCAGCCGCGGCCACTGCCAGCTGGGCGGCAACAGATGGCGTGCACGGCGGCGGCCCGTCACAGGCGGCGGCGGCGACTGCCACCCCGGCAAGGGGATTCGCGCCGGCAGAGGAGGTCACGCCAGCCCCGTTGGTGCCGCAGCCGACGCTGGCGGCGGCACAAGCCCTGCCAGCTGGCTTCATGGCGGCGCACACGCCGCGGCAGGCGACGCCAGCGGCGGCCCTGGCGGCGGAAACCGCTCGGAAGCGGGCCTCTGCGGCGCGGCGCGGCCGGCCAAAGAGCGTCATGCCGCGTTCTGGGGGCTCCACCGGACGCCGCTCCTCAGGTGCTAAACCAGTAGGCTATGCAGCATCACGCTTTCGTAGTCCAGCACATGGACTCAGGACTCAGGTGCTAAACCAGTAGGCTATGCAGCACCACGCAGCAGGAGCTGCACCTGCTGTTGTGTTCGCTGTGTCCTCTGATTCAGTCCTTCAGCTGAATGCGCTGCAGCGAGCAGCAGATTTACCAGGAGTTTGTAGACTGATGCCGTCTGCTGGCTCGGCCGGTATACTGCGCTGTGCAGGTGCCAAGAAGCAGCGCGCGCGGCCAGGCGAGCTCACGCGCGCAGCGCACCAGGCGGCATCCGCACGCAAGGCGGCCGCAGCTGGCGGTGACGGCCTGACCAGCATTCTAAAACGGCGCGCTGCCGCCGCGGAGCTGGACGCAGTGCTGAGCCCACTGCGCTTTGCCAGCGGCAGCCCTGCGATGCGGCAGGGCATCTCCTCGGCGCTGCCGCTGTCGCCACTGCCGTTCTCGCTGCCGACGACGCCGCTACGCGTAAGGTTCGCCGGCGGCGGCTCCGGCCGCGCCGGCGCCAGCGCCGCGGGAGCAGCCCGGTCCCGGAAAGGCGCACAGCCCATCAAACGCGGCGGCGGGAGCGCATCCGGCGGCCAGACGGGCGCCGAGGCCGCAGCCCCTGCGGCTGTGGTCATTGACCTCATGCCCACAGCAATGGCGCAGCAAATTGCGCCCTTTGCCGACGCAGAGCTGCCGCGACGGCCGCTGTCGCACAGGCCGCTGCCGGCGCTGTGCCATGCCGGCGCCGCCGCAGCAGCAGCAAGCGCACCGCACGCACCGGAGGCGGGGCAGCTGGCGGCGGGTGTGGCGCGCCCGGCCGGCATGCTCACGGCGGCGGCGCTGCGGGTGCAGCTGCAGCAGCGGCAGCCCCCGCAGGCGCCGGACTTAGCAACCGCGGGACCAGGTGGCTACTTCGAGGCTGGTGCGGGCGGTCCACGGCTGGAGGGGCCGCGAAGCGCGCTGCAGCGGCTCAAGACGCTGCAGGTTGGCCACCTCAGGACGGGCGCCGATGCCGGCCAGCCTGCCGCGGGCTTTCCGGCGGGCTTTGCGGCGGCCGCCTCCAGCGAGGCGTCCGCCGCGGCGCTGGAGGCGCTCGCCTTGCCAATGCTGCCCGAGCCGCTACCTGCGCCTGCGGCTGCAATGCCGTGCGCAGCGGCTGCAAGCGTAGAGCAGGAGAGGAAGCAGACGTCTGGCAGCACGCTGCAGGCACGCTGCTATGCCCGTGGCCCCTTGTTTGAGCATGTCATGAAACATTGCGAAACCCTGTGCTAGTGTAGGCTTCTGTCGGCATCAAGCGTAGGGCTGTCTTATGGCATCATGCTGTTCTTCGTCAGTTTCAAAGGGGCGACACGCTTATCCAAATTGTCCATCTGTCTTGCAGGCGCACAGTGTGCTGGGCGAGCGGCCCACAACGGCCCTGCGGCCCGCTGGCAAGCCGCCTGCCGCGCTCACGCGCAAGCACCTGCAACGGCTCGGGGCATTTGGCGGCGCGGCGTTTCCGGTTGACGACTCCGAGAACGAGATGTCCATCTGCAGCGGCAGCTCTGCACCCGCCCACAGCGGCGTGGGTGCTTTCAACCCTAAAGCCCGGTGGCCGGGCGCCAAGGCCAAGCCGGCGGGCGACGCGGAGCTCACGCCTTCCGCCAAGCGGCGCCAACTGGTGAGCGATCTCACAAGCAGTCATTGAAGTTCTTGTCCCTCTGTCCAGATGCCACTGTCGGCATGCACTGATGCCATGCATTCAGCATGCTACGCCCTCCGCCAAGGGGGGCCAGCTGGTGAGTGGCGATCTACCGCGCCAAGTCGCCCACGCATTGCCCAGCTGCATTTGGCAAGTCTTTGCCTCGCCAGCGCACCAGGCGGCCGATGTGCTCTGAGCCATGTCCTCGCTGCAATTCCTAAGGAGGTCAATGCGTGGCCATTGTTCTGTGCAACAGGTGCAGCGCTGGAACGCCGGTACCGTGCAGCAGCAGCCGAGCGCGACGCTGCGCATGCGCTGAAGCGTTGGGCGCCAGCGCAGGGCGCCAGCCGCCCCCTCCACGTTTCCTGGCTTACCCAGAAGGTCCCAGAGACGGTACCGGTTTTGCTTCAGGGAAGGCCAAGTCTCGTAAACAAATAGATATTTGCTGGCAAGCCAGCTTGACGCTCAAAAGGTCTGGTCTAGGTAGGTACAGGTTTTGGAAAGGTAACATGGACGAATGTGTGATTCTGGGTGCCTGTGACCGCAGAGACGACCCCTCTCTGTGATGGATGGTACCACTTGTATATATGTTCTGCACAATGTGTTGTGCACAAGTCAGCTGTAATACTGTACAATTGTATTCTGGGCACGGACTCTGCCGGATTGACCTTCGCAGCGGCGACGCCTCCAGCATGGCGGCAGCGAGTGCCACCGCTAGCTGGCTTCGATGCAGCCAACGCGACACTGCCAACAGCTGATTGCCGTCCAGCAACGCTGATGCAGTCCGCCAATGCTTTGCGGCCAATTGTTACACAGCGAACAGTTGGCGCCTTCTGCGGCGTCTCATTTGCTTTCACTACCTCCTGACGATCCAGACCGCCGCTGTAATCGCACAAATGTGCTCAGCACGTTGATTTTGCCCTCTGTCACGACAAGCGCGAACTCAAAGTGTGCTGTGCAGTGGCAGATGAAGCGTGTGCAAAGCCCTGCAATGTCGTCCTCACCATCTTGGAACTGCGATGGCATTTTGCATTGCACTTTGCACCACTCCACTTGGGTCAGGCTTCTTTGCAGCACTCCTAACACACCAAGGTATCCAGCAGAAAAAAGGCTGCCATGTTCAACACGCCTTTCGCTCTTGTTGTACAGATTGATCTGATCGAGCGCGCGGCAATCACCTGTAGGGTGCACGGCAGCAGGTAGTTTCGCAGAGACTTTGTACTGAAAAGATAGTTTTTCCTCGAATGTATCGCCTCGAATGTATGTACGTCCCTGAGTAGGCACCGTGACAGGATGGACCAGCGCATGGCGGCGATTCCATATGTGGATGACCTCGTGCGGGAGTACCTCTTGTTTCGAGGGTTCACGACGACCTGGCAGAGCTTCTCAACTGAGAAAGCTTCGGACTTCAGCTGCGACTTTCAGGCACGGACCAGAGCCTCATGTCCACGGCTTGCAAGGCCGCTCGCGGGCATGCTGCGGCAAGGCAGTTTTCTCCAAGTCGTTTCGTAATTGCCAGCTTCTGCAGCCATGTGCTGGATCCAGATATCGGTGATGCCCGAGAAGTCCTAAGAGCACACCTGCCGCCTGTATAATGGATCTCGAACGGACGCGCTTCATGCAATTACGCATTGGGATGCGTGCCACAGGCGAAGCGCATCGCGGACCTCATTCTAAAGGACCTGGTGCCCAACGGCAAGGGCAAGCAGCTGGTGGAGGTGCTTGACTTTCTGGCGGCGCGCTGCTTCGGCCACCTGCCGCCGAGTCACGCGCCGCTCGCCCGCAAGATGCAGGTGCCAAGCTGCTTTACAGGCGCTGGAGGTTCAATCAGCTGCGACCACGAGGCCAGAATTTCACAGAGAAATTCGCGACATTGCACACTCCACTGACACATTCTCCTGTCGTGAGAGCTGCGACAACGCTACGAGGGGCAGGCGCGCGTGGCCGCAGCTCGGGCTGCGTGCGGGACTTCATTCAAAAGAGACATCACGGACTTGCAATTTCGATTACCTAAAAAATTCATACATCTTCCCTGCAGACCGCGGTGCTGCAGCTGTATTTGGTTGCGGCAGTGAAGGCGGGCGCCTTCCAGCGCCTGAGCGCCTTCTTCTCCGCAAACGGCGAGCGGCTGCTGCAGAGCGCGTCCGCCGACGCATGGAGCAAATGGTTCGCGCTGCCGTTCATGAGCCAGGAGGCCGCGGAAGCTGAGTTCCAGGTGCATTTGCCTTCACATGCTGCATTTCGAGTTCGCATTCGAACTCCTGCGACCCACTGAATGCATATAACAGCAGTGTCATTTCTTGTTGACGTGCCAGCTGCCGGGGATCAGCTGCTGCTGGCGGATTGTGCCAGCAATGTGCACAACGCCATCGTCCATCTCAGCTCTGCCCACCCTGCCATGACTTGGTCCTGCGCAATAAAACCTGCACAAGCCCCCGGTCCGCACCCACCCGCAGGTGCACTTCACACAGCACTGGGCGGCGCTGACGGAGGCCAGCCTGCGCAACTTCCTGGGCGAGGCGCTGTCTTTTGTGCCGCTGCCGGGCCTGCTCAACTGGGAGGCTGACCGCGAAGCAAGAAAGTCCCTGCAGGTACATGTTTAGGTTGGCTCTCAGCAGCGCATCTGCTACAAGCGGTTTCGAATTTCGAGCAGCATTGATCTGTTACTCTTGATTCAATTCTGTCATTTCGAGAATCAGAAGGGGGTCCCACTATGTGATGGCTGATTGTTTCCCGCTGTCCACACAGCGGCGGCTGGCGGAGGCCGAGGACACAGTCTCGGCCCTGCAGCAGCAGCTGCAGGCCACGGGCAAGCCGGCAGCAGAGCAGAGCGCAGCTGCCGACAGATCACTGGGCAGTGGCGCGGCCGACAGCCAGGATCGCCGCGCAGGCGGCGGCAGCAACAGCCCCTCTGGCGGCAGTACCACGAGCAAGGCCCCTGGGCACACAGCAGCGCCGGCAGTGGCGGTGTCGTCACCGATGCCGTCGGCAGAGGCCGCCGCTGCGGCAGCCGGTCGTGCGCCAACAGGTGATGCCAGCTGCGCCCAGCCGACGGCAAGCAGCCGGCAACAGACAGGCTCCGGCGGGCAGCCGCCCACGGCGGGCAGCGAGGCGGCGGCCAGTGGCGGCCCAGATACCGCAGCCGCAGCGCCGCCAGGTGGCCGCAGCAGCACAGCCGGCGGATCAGAACATGCGTCGCCACAGGGGCGCGGCCCGGGCAACCAGGGCGCCGCGCCAGCAGCCGGGTCCAGGCGGGCCGCGGACGCAGCCACTGGCAGCCGCGCCGATGGCGCCTCGGCAGTCGTGGAGGTGCTGGAGGTGCGGCGCAGAATCACCTCCTGCCAAGCTGCACCTCAGAATGCAACACAACAAGATTGATCAATGTCGACAACTGTCAAAAGCTGTTTTTACAGGTGAAAATCGAAATGGTACGCTTCCGATGCAGGGCCACGATGTGGCGGTGACCTGCTGCAGCTTCTCGCCGGCCGGCGGCAACGTCGCGACGGCGGCGGCAGACGGCGTGGTGCGCGTCTGGGCACCGGCGGCGCTGCCGGCGCCAGACGCCAGCCGCACGGCGCTGCTGCAGTGCCCCGCGCCCGTCTCCGCCCTCACCTGGGACCTGCGGGCAGGTGAGCGCTTGTGGGAAAGCAACATGGTTCGCAGCAAACAAGTGAACCAGCTGCGCCAGAAGCGACGTGGGCCAGCCGCACCGCATTCCTGCAGTGCCCCGCGCCCGCTTCTGCGCTCACCTGGAACTGCGTATATGAGGTCTAGGGAATGGTGAGACCCTAGGCACATTGCTGTTTGCACCAGCTGTTTGGTCTTTATGGACGCTACTTGTTGCTGCGGTTTGCCACTCACGTCCCAACTGTGACTGACTCCCGAGCTGCAATGGCATGTGCAGGCAAGCTCATGCTGATGGGCATGAGGAAGGGCAAGGGCATCAAATGCTGGTGCGCTTACTGTAAGACACTGACGTTGTCGATTAGCAGCACGGAAGCTCAGCAGAGCGCAAGCAAGAACGTCTGCATCTACTAGTAGGCGCAGAGGCATACTCCACGGCACCACCAGCGCAGGCACCTGGACACCAAGCACATGGTGGCGTCGGACCTGGCGGCGTCTGCCGCCGGCGCCCTGCTCGGCGGGGCGTCGTCCGAAGTGCTGGCGCTGGCAACGTCGCCGTCGGACCCCGCCTTTGCCAGCTCCACAGCAGTGCCAGGTGTGTGACAGAGGGACGTTCGCGGCATGTGCTTCACGGGTCGTCATTTCTGTGGTGTCGAGCCTGTAGGTTGATATGGATGTGATCGAGGATGCACCACCTACACTTGATCCTGCCTGACACTCGGACCATTACTGGGTCCTCAGGCAATCCCGACACTCAACCCTGTACACAATGCCGCCGCAGGCCAGGACAGCTCTGCAGTGCTGTCACTGTGGAACCTTCAATCGCACCTTCAAGTGCACCGCTCACGCCATTGCTGTGCCCCTCCAAGCAAAACTACAGACACGAGAAAAGGTCAACGACGTCCATGCCGCCACAGGGCAGGACGGCTCCGCAGTGCTGTCGCTGTGGAACATGCGCACATTTAAGCGCACCGCCAACCTGCCGGCAATGGCGCCGGCGACGGCGCTCGCGTACTCGCCCGACGGCTCGTCGCTCGCGGCGCTGTGCGCCGACGGCAGCGCTCAGCTGCTCGACCCGTACAGCAGGGAGCCCGTCGCGTCCTGGCAGGTGCGTTGGCTGGACTGTGCTGCTTCAAGTGCTGGACGTAGCCACGGTGGCTGAGGCAACCTCTGTTACGATCGTCAATTGTGGCTCACCGGAACCTAGCAGAAGTGTGAATCCGAGTGAGCATGGACAGCGGATTGCATGATCTATCCGACACACGACGTGCCGCCTGCGAACCGCAGGTGGGCGGCCGCCGAGGCGGCCTGTGCGGCGGCCTGCAGTGGCTGGAGGGCGGCCGCACCCTTGCGGTGCTGCCGGCGGGGAACGACCAGCTGCAGATGTGGGACCTGCGCAGCCTCGCGAACCCGGTGCAGCTCAGCGGCCTGACAGTGCCCGACACCGGAGGCGCGCTTGCGCAGACGGCATGCAGCATTGCGGCCTCGCCGGACCGCAGGCGCCTCGCGGTGGACTGCGGCGGGAATGTGTGCACAGCGGACGTCAGCGGCGAGGGGCTGTTGTCGGGGCTGTCCGCTCCGCTGCTGCGGCGTGGCGCGGCGGCATCGAACCCCGGGGTGGACTGGCACCGCGACGGCGACCTGCTGCTGTGCGCTCGGGACCATGCAGCCGTCCTTGTGAAGGTCTGATCACATTTAGGTGGATGGATCTTTATAATTATTGTATCGGTGTGGTGTGAAATTAGCCACTCCGGCTGACATTAGAGAGTTACCGCTGGAATCGTTTCTAACCAATTTAGTGGGTCGGGGCTTTCAGGTTTCGAGTTTTGAAACGGCAAGGTAGTAGTACACAGAAACGTAAATGTCATAGTTGTGCTGCACTGTGTAAACACGCACTTGACTAAATGTCTCCGCCGAGAATGTGTTTCCGCCAGCAGAATCAGGCGCCTCCGGCGATCACGATGTACGCCAGCAACACCAGAACGCACAGGATCAGACCCGTCAGCGTCCACTGCCGTGCGTCCGGCGGCTCGGTGGCGTGCCGCGGCCGCCAGGCCTTATTGTCGTAGGCCCAGGCGCACCAGTGCCACACCAGCCCCGTCACCACCACCGCCAGCCACATGTCCACCGAATAGTGCTGCAGCGTGAGCGGCGCCTGCGGCACCAGTGCCAGCGGGGCCTTCAGTGTTGGTGAGTATCATCAGGACAGTCATTTAGCACCCCTGGGGTGCGTGGCTGATGCAGACGGATGCGCACAGCGCTGTGTGTATGGGTCACCGCTGGTGCTGCAGCTAGGCTCTTGCGCTCGGAGGCAGATAGTCACATGGGCTCACCCGGATGCAGCTGTGCGCGACGCCCAGCCACAGCAGCCATACCGTCGGGCCCGGGTAGTAGGTCTGGAAAGCGAGCGGCGCCACCACGTAAATGATCGCATGGCCGCTGATGATCAGGTCGTTGCTGCAGCCGGGTCACACGCCATTAGTTACACAACATCCAACGTGCGAGCACTGTGCAGCTGCACATTCGTGAATGCATTCGCAGCGAGCAAGATTGCAAGTGGATGTTGGCATTTTGCAGACGCATTCTCAAAGCAGCGCCTCAAAGCCAGGTGTGATCATTTGACCAGCTGCCCCTGGTGTGCAGCTTGGTGGATCCGATGACCAGAAAACAACAGGGCAGCTGCGATTAGAGGAAGCCTGAGGTTGGGATGGAGGAAAACTTTTCTTTCATGCGCACCAGCCGCCCATGGCGCGCAGCTTGGTGAAGCCGATGACCAGGAAGCGCCACCAGCTGGCGGGCACTGGCGGGAATCGCCGCTGGTAGCACCCCGGCCGCTGGCTCGGCAGCACCGTCAGCATGAAGGCCACTGTCCGGATGACCCTGCATTGCAGTGTGCACCACAACATGCGGGCATGTTACAGCCCAGCCTCCATGACAGGTCTTGGACTTGGCTACATACATAGGTCGGGGACAGCAACAGAGGACAACTGTGCGTGCAGGCAGTGACTGTCCTGCTCCGCATGCAGCTCATGTGACAGTCGCATATGGCATGGCACCTGGTGATCCAGATGGTGTGGATGGCCCGCGTCATCATGCCAAAGCCGGAAAACGGCACCTGCGCGCGCATGCAGGGTGCCGGCTCGATTCCGCAGCAGGCTTTCTGATACTTTTGCACAGTAATTCATCTCATGACAGCAGTGGCAGTGTAAGGTGCTGGGTCACATGCCAGATCGGGAGTTGCACCATGTCACGAGAGCACAGCGAAACTTGTAGCTCAAGAGACTCGCACCTGGTCGAAGAGCACAGAGACGCCCAGCAGGATGAGCGCAACCAGCAGCTGCAGGATCTCGGCCCAGGGGCGCCTCAACAGCACGCTGGCCGCCGGCAGCCGCGCCGTGATGGCTGCGCATCAAGAAAGGCAGATGGTTGTGCAGCACACGCACACACACGGATGCAATCGCACGTCGTGGCCTGAACAGCAGCAGTGTTGGTGCAGTCAACCAGGAATGCTGGCGCACCCTGCCATGCGACCAGAATGTTGTCTTGCAGCGGCTCCTGCGCTGCGTATTTGCGAAAGTCCGAAGCCGCCACAACCCTGAATTTTCACAAGATTCTCGACATTCAAGCACCGAAACTGAACTTGATCTGTTGACCCAGGTCATGGCAATGCAAGGCAGCGCTGCATTGCAAGCGCAGGACGGCGCAACGATTTCCCCCCAGAGCTCACCAGATGAAGAAGTTCTCAATGTACAGCTCCACGATCAGAATCGCGAATGCGACGAAGAATCGCTTCGCATACGGCATCTCGTCATTCCAGCGCCGAAAGGTCAGCAGCCGCACTGCGAGCGCCACCATGCCCACCTGGTTTTGCATGGGAGAAGAAAATGGCATCTTGAGTTGCAGGGCGAGCCAACATGCAGGAAACTCGGCAGCCTGTCAGGATCGCACGCCACAAGGGTTTCCACATGTCGAACGGACGCACTAGTAGAGTGGCGCGAGACAGCCATGGCGGCACGACGCCCGCTTCCCGCAGAATTGGAGTAGCTATGAGGTACAGCGCCACCGCGATGCCGAGGCCCAGCTTGAAGCGTGCTTGCAGGCCGGCCTTGATGCTTGCAGGGTCATCGCGCCTGCAAAGGCGGCGAGGCCCAGCGTCTTAGCTGATGATCATTTGAATCGCCGCAGGAGGGCGCATGCATGGCGGCAGAGTGACGACGCACTTTGGCGTGATGGGCCCACTGGACCAGAAGTCGCCGCTCTCAGGATCCTGCTGCAGCAGTGAGCTTCGGCTGCTGTTTCTACGGTGTCGAAAGTCGGGATGCATAGCGAATTAATTGGCCGGCAGCCATCCGCAACCGGATTGCTGACGCAGCTGCCTGTAGTCGAAAAAACAGTTATGCCCTTGGCCGCATGCCAATCAAAGCTGATGCCACGCCTTCAGACGAGGGAAGATAAGACTGTGTTGCGCTGCGACAGTGCTATTACTGCACACCCAATGTGGTCAGCCAGACCAGTGTCTCCTTCCTTTTTGTGAGTGCTGCACGCAACAGGATTGCACGCGCAACTCTGCGAATACTGCCCGGTGAAAGTACACTGCAACTGCTGGAAATGACGATCTGCAAATATGCAAGCTGAAAGTTGAATCACTCCATCAGCCAGTCCGTCAGCACAGGGCGGCGAGATTTGCTTTGCCGGAGAAGCAGAGGTGCAGCCCGGCCCAATGTGGTTTGTAGCTTCGCATTGCTGTTTGAGAAGTGTCTGTAGGCCATCGGGCTTCGTTCAGCACGCGCCGCACTCACATAAACTCATTTCTTGCTGAAGGCCGGCGCGGTAGCGGGCAAACTGCAGCAAATCACATAGCAGAAGGCTTTCTTGTGTTGCGTCAATGGCGCTTGCACGTCTGCGAGGAAGCTGTTGCAGCTCCTCCTCGTGGCAGCGAGTCCTGCGGCTGCTCAGCGCTCCAGATGCGGCGGCTGCGGCGCATGTCGGCGGCGGCTGCGTGCGCGCCCCCTGGCATGAGGCAGCCGCGACAGCGACCAGAGGCTTCGCAGCACAGCCCGACACTGCGGAAGGTGCTCCAAAGAGTTATCCGCAGATTGCACCAAGACTCTGCCGATGTCACATGCATTTGGCGGCGGCAAGCGGCAAGCATCGGGCGTCGCGCCGCGATACGAGAGACTGAGCTGCTGTGGGGGCATGATTGCAGTCGTACGGTCCGTCATCGAGTCGCAAGGCGCACAGAATGAGCTGCAGCGCCTGCGGAACCGCTACGCTGAGCTGAGCAGCCAGCTGGCAGGTGAGTAAATGGCGTCACGACAGCGATTTGGGTGCAGGATCCTGCAGAGCAACCTGTCAGATGCGTGCAAGCCCAGATTATTTACAAGTGTTCCTTGCCCCCGCAGATCAGGCTGGCAGCCTGTCCGCACAGGCGCTGCAGGCCATGCACAAGGAGTATGGCGCTCTGTCGCCGATCGTGAACAGCGCGACGCTCCTGGCCGACAGCCAGCAGGAGGTGGGTGCTTGCGCCACACATAGCGCATGAGCAACAGCACGGCAATGGCAATGGCAATGGCAATGGCAATGGCAATGGCAATGGCAAGCAAAGGAAGGCTTTGTCGCGGCACATGAGCAGCAGAATGGCTTTGAAGCTGCTGCCAACGTTTGAATGATGCCTTGTTTAGGTCTCGGACCTCGACCAGATGCTGCGCGAGAGCGGCGAGGATGCAGAGATGCAGCAGCTCGTGCAGGACGACCGGCATCGGGCGCTCGAACAGGCGCGGGTCTGAATATGTCATCACTGCACTGAACCAAAGCTGGAAGTTGCCATGCGCGATTCCCTGTGTCCAGCAGACGACTGCCCCCTGGAATCTTCCTGGCGTCTGAAACGTACAAGCTTCATCGCGGGCTGCATGGCTACAGGTCGTCCAACTGCAGCAGGAGGTGATCGGGCACCTACTGGCGAAGGACGACAACCAGCTGGACAGCCGCAACGCCATTGTGGAGGTGCGCATGCACAACATCAACAAGCAGTCTGTTTCGGAGCACTGTTGCGCATTGGCATGTCTGACCCACTTGTAATTTCTGATGGTGGCCCTACGGATGAGGCGTCCACGTTTGGAATCTGTGTCGTGCTGCTGCAGGTGCGCCCCGGCACGGGCGGCGAGGAGGCGTCGCTGTTTGCGCTGGACCTGTGGAGCATGTACCAGCGCTTTGCGGCGCTGCAGGGCTGGCGCTTCGAGGTCAACAGCCTCACGCTCAGCGAGGGCGGCGGCTGCAAGCACGGCAGCGCCGCCATCTCAGGCATGCTATACTGTCATATCACTATGGTATTCGTAGTCACTTTATTGTTTGATAGTTTGTCTTTTTAAGAAATATGAAAAGCTGTGGCAGCGCCGCCATCTCAGGCATGCTCCACTGTGCTCGCAATCCGTCAAGCGAAAGACAACGCTGATTTTGTGTCAAATTACAGACGCTGCAACTCAAGTTGCAGCCGCATGCATGACGTCCCGAGGGAAAGTTGATCCTTGATACAATGTGCTCCTGGTGGGAAGGCCAGTCCCAGTGTGGCGTGCAGCGCCCTGCGGCGGTTGCACTACGCCGCCAGCTACACCCTCCCGGCTGATTCCTGCATTGCCAACCCGGGCCTGTCCACAGACGACTTGCATCTCCGCGTGCTGTTTCAGGGGCGGGTGTTTATGGGACGCTGAAGTGGGAGTCGGGCACACACCGCGTGCAGCGCGTGCCAGCCACGGAGACCAGCGGCCGGGTGCACACCAGCGCCGCCTCCGTGGTGGTCCTCGCCGAGGCCGACCAGGTAGTTATCGGCTGCAAAAATGTATGTAGCCCAGTCTGTTAGCAAGCCAGCGCCGCCTCTGTGGTCGCTCTGGCCGAGGCTGACCAGGACATGCTCCTTTCTACAGTTTGTGTTCATTCATGCGGATCCACGTGTCAGCACACAGCGCCGTGGTCGTCCCGCCCTGGCTGAGGCAGGTAAACGGGAAGTGGCTGTCGCGCTCATGCGTGCTGGCCTGTGGTTTTCCAATGGCTGCCGTGCGTGGAAATGTGGCCTGCATGAGCACAGATGCAGATGCGTCCGTGCAAGAGTCGATTTGAAAATTGGATAGGGACCGCGCAAGACAGCCCGTATCCGCTGCCTGCTTCCTTCTCGATCCTCATGTCCTTCAATTTGTTGGGTGTTTCAACAGGTGGATGTGGAGCTGCGGGACGAGGATATCCGGATCGACACCTTCAGGGCGAGCGGCGCCGGCGGGCAGCACGTCAACTGTACCGACAGCGCCGTCCGCATCACGCACGTACCAACAGGCGAGTGCCACTCCAGGCACCTGGATGATCAAAGCAGTAGACCGTCCCACACCGTTATGTCACCCTCCAGAGCAGACCCAAACAGGTATATTGAGGGTTTTCTCCTGCAAGGAGGCCTCTGCTTTTCTTGTTAATTCAAGTCATGCGGCTGTGGACTTGCAGGCACTGTGGTGGCCATACAGGACGAGCGCAGCCAGCACAAGAACAAGGCCAAAGCGCTGAAGGTGCTGCAAGCACATCTGTGTGATCCAGGCTTTGCGTTTCATATGGAGTGCGAAGGTATAGAGGGCGCGGCAACTACTGCTGCGGGGTTGAAAGGGTCTGCGTGTTGTCGAAGGTGCTGCGGGCGCTGCTGTTCCGGGCGCAGCAGGAGGCGCAGGCGGCGGCGCTGTCCGCTTCCAAGCAGCAGCTCTCCGGAAGCGGCGACCGCTCCGAGCGCATCCGCACCTACAACTTCCCGCAGGTCAGTGCTCAAACTGAATGAAATTATTCATTTGCCTTTTGCGAGGCTGTAGCCTAGGAAATTCTCATGCGAGCTGCAGGCAGGCGGGCTCGGACCAGGGTGATGTACATGCAATGCACTTATTTCAACGGCAGGCCGAGAGAGAAACACCGGGCGCACTTTGTAAATCGAATTTCCCTGCAGGGGCGCGTCACGGACCACAGGGTGGGACACACGGAACACAACATCGAGCGCGTGCTGGCGGGCGAGTCGCTGGATGTGTTTGTGGATGCGCTGAGGACGCACGCCATGAACGAGCAGCTGCAGAATTTAGCAGCGGAAAAATTCTCGTGACGTAACAATATTTGACACGCTGTTGCGGCTGGCATTCGGTCTGACCTTCAGTGGCAGTTCTCCAGCTGGCAGTGCATAGTGGGTGGCAAAGGGGCATCAGCACTGCAGGATGTGTGAGTTGCGCTGTACTGCCGCGTGCGCCTTGTTCCCTGAAAGGTGTTTGTTCTGCCATTCAGACACTCTCTAGCCCTACATGCTCTCTCCTTGAGAACGAATCTGAGGCCTCAAAGCTGCGGCTGGCCAATCATCAAGCAAGGAATCGTTTGCTCTGCCGCGACCATCATACACATCCACCACACGACAAAGGCAATATCAGTCTGTTGACCGATAGGCTCGTAAACCCCATGAAACACTGTTGACCGCCCGGCCTCGGCGCTATTGCTGCGGCGTGACGCCAAACACGAAGCCGCCGGCCGCGCCGGCTGGCGTGAAATTAAAGCCGGCAAACGGCGCCAAAGTGCTGGGCGCGTCGAGTGCTGCCTGCAGCGCGGACGATGCGCCAATGCCATTTTCACTGGCTGCATGCGGCGGCCGATGATGCTGCTGCTGTGCGGCGCTGCCGCCGCCGTTCCAGCTGAAGAGGCCGCTGCTGGGCTGCGCCTGCTGCGACTGCGGCTGGCCGGCCGCCTGCGGCAGCTGCAGCCCGCCAAAGCTGACTGAGCTGCTGCCGAGGCACTTCACCTCGAACTCCTGCAGCCGCTGCTGGTCGCCTGCATGGCATCGGAACAGATGTTTGTTGGTTGGTCGTCAATTCGGTGGTGACATCACAGGTCAAGCCTCGCCACAGGAAGCAAGTGTGCCAGAGGTGTTCGTCATCGGCAACTACCGGCATGTAGAGCGGCAGGACAGGCGTACCCGGCGACAGCTGCATGTGAGGGTGTTTGTCCGCCACCCACTTGAAACTCTCGGTGAGCCGCCACCGCCGCAGGTGCATCAGGTATGCGCAGACGACTGCTGGCGACCTGCATGCGATGTGCGCTGCATCAGGAGGGCCGTCCGCGGCACAGCACTCTGCCAGGCCTCTCTTGCTGGCCACTGACTTGCATGGAGGCAAGGGCTGGCGTGCCAGACAGCCAGCTGCTCAGGCAGACGCAGCATTTGTGGTGTACCTGGTGATGCCCGACATGCAGTGCACCAGAACTTTCGTGTGCGCCTCCCTGGCTGTATCTGCACACACGCGCAAGGTCCACTAATCATGGCACTGCGCATATGCACATGCATGCGCATGCCTCACACAAGGCAACTCTTGTGCAGCTACAAAACCTCAAGGGCTGCAGGGACATGCACTGTTTGACAAAGTGCACACAGCATCCGGAAGATCCCCATGCTTCAGTGGTCACACCTATGAATTTGTTGCAGGCGGCAAAGTCTGGCGGCAGCTGCTCCACTGTGTCGTATGTGAACGAGTTTTTGTACAGGTTGGCGCTGTCCGGCACCGTCTGCAGGCAGGCCACAGAGGTGTTCAGGAGTCGATCCAGCATTCAAAGAGGCAACAGCGCCTTTCGGGGTGTTAGGAGTTGAGTCGGGTGCAAATCGGATATGTGTAGAGTGAACGAGGGTTGTGTCGTTCCGTGGCAGCGCATGCCACACACGCATGGTGTCCGACCAGCCGCCGCATTCATGAGACGCTGTGCCCTTGGACGGACGATCGAGCCACGGCAACGCCTCACGTTCAGAATGTGGGTGATGTCCATGGCCTTTAGCAGTTCGCAGCGGGACGCATTGTCGTAGCTGCCGAGGTACAGAAAGCCCGGCAAAATTTCCGACGGGTATGCGCTGGGCAGCTGCCCCTTCTCCGTCGTGTGCTGCAGCCGGTGGCCGCACACGCCGCAGGGGATGCCGCCTTCATACTGCAAGGCGTCATGGAATGCTTAGCAAGGCAGCATGACGCGAGCGCTGAGGGTCCGCATGCTGGCTAGCAATCTGATGCCAGGTGCAGCAGAAACTCGATGCGAAAACTCACATCATGGTAGTGGCCGCAGATGTAGCACGCTTCCTCGCGCTCCCGCTTGGCCTTGCCCAAACGGGACATGGGATTGGACTGCCCAGAACACTACAGAGGCCAGCAGCGCGCCGTCGCCGCGGCAGCTGAAAGTTGTCAGAGCCCTCACAGATCTCAGGCTGCACCTCACGAGCGCTTGACAGAGGACGCAGAGCACTCCAGTCCAAGGATTCAAGGAGCCTTCAAACGCTGTGCTTCAAAAGGCGCGATTGATCAGCAGCCCGCGTGACACCCGCCTAGTCGATTGAGTGCAGATGAGCGATCAAATGTATGCAATGGGCAGCAAAACGCGCAGATTGTGGCTGCTGACTGCTGCACTTGCTCTCCATCTGACCTGCCACCCGTGAGCAAAATTCCCTTGGACCAGCTTCGAAATACTTCGACCCCTTTACGTGATCAAAGCAAAATTCTGCCGGATTCAGCGTTTCTTCACATCGTTTCAGCAATTCAGCAGATTCAACACCACAGATCAGCGGCCATGTCTGCAGTGAACCTAGCACCCTCCCACACGCGCTGCCTGCACCCATTTCGCAACGCTGCCTCGGCCAGGAGGTGTCCCACATCCGTCAGGTGCAGCCCGGCTGTGCGGTGCCAGCGCCAGCTTCCGCGCGCCAGCGACGGTCAGAATGGCCAGCAGCACAGCCTGGACAGGCGGGAGCTCCTCGCGATGCTCGGCACGGCGATAGCCATGAGCCAGGCCGGTCCCGCGTCTGCGGGCGCTACAGATGAGGAGGCAGTGGCAAATAAGGAGCTCGTGAGGGAGGTTGTCGACAAGACCAAGCCGGCTGCCGAAGGTTCGTTGCTCAACGATGATGCCTTTCCAAGATGTCGTGTCCACAACACAGTACTTGACATCGATGACGCATGAGTGAAACACCCAGTGCCGCAGGTATGTCTGTGTACTTTGGGCTGGCCAGCCCTCCGACGAGCTACGGCGGTTACGGCGGCAACGCGCAGGAGGACGCCAAGTGAGGGCTGCGTCCCCTCAAGTCGCATGGGTGCCTTGCCTGCTGACGCAACACCTCCTGACCAATGCAGCATTGGTCCGCATGCTGACATGTACCGCATGCACGTTGCAGGTACTATTTTTCCTACCCCTCAGAGTGGAAGATCGAGACAGTCAACAAGGTGAGCTTGGCAGAATCATCTCTCTGCTGTTGTCATTTCTGCTGCTGGTCTCACAGATTGACATGAGCTATCTCCTACCTATAAAACAGGTGAAGAAGGGGATGCAGGGCATCGACTGCATCCTGTACGAGAAGAAGGGCAAGGGTGAGGCGAAAGCATTGAGCGGGGCGCATGCAATGCACAACTAGCAGTGGGCTAGTCATTGTCCTCCCTTCGCAATCGGCTGTCTAGTGTACTCCCTTGCGTATCGGATTGGCGGGCCATGCCATGCTTGCAGGCTTCCCTGGCGTCTTTGTTGTCACCTTCTCGCGGGCTGGCGAGGACAACAAATCCTTCAAGTGAGGACTCGTATAGTGCATTGTCATGATTATTCCGCTGCGCTCATTCCGCTGCGCTTCCGCTGCAACGTCCTGCCGCGGGTAGAATTTGTGCAGGCAGGCTGACCTCGATCTCCGCGCGCAGGCTGAGCAATGTGGAGACAACCTTCCAGGGCTTTGCCGGCGCAGACTATGACCTTCAGGTAGAGTTTCGACAATTGCATCTACCGCCGCATTTGCGTGCCTGGCGCACCATCGTTCTGAATTATCAACAGCACTCTGGCAGCGCGTGCCTGCCACAGAGGGACTGTTGTCTGACAGGCGGATACTCCGACGGCACTTTTGACAGTGCATTCCTGCTGACAAGGGCCAGTCTGAACAGGTTAACACCCTGAAAGCTCGGCATCCAATTGCAAAATGCCATACTAATCCCTGCAGGATGCCATCACGGAGTCTACAGACACCAAGCAGGGCCAGCGGGAGATCGATGGCCAGACGTATTTCGACTACGAGATCTACTCGCCGGTAAGGCCGCGTTTGGCTATCTTCAAGGCATCTGCACTCGTGCATGTCCCAACACACTTGAAACTGGGACACTTTGTGTTGGGATACGCTTTGTGCTGTTGGGACATGCACATGCAAACGCTTTTGCGTCATGCGTGAGCATTCGAACAATGTGACACGGCACCGTGTTGTACAAAGCGGGAGTGAGTGTGCCACGCGCAGGTCGCCAACTACCTCTGCACGATCACGGTGCAGACAGGCAAGGTGAGCCAGGAGAGCCTCTATGTGTCGAGCGCAAACTTGACGAACTTCTCTGCAACACGGAGGGCCATTGACGGTGCCCAAGCTGAGCTCTGAGCATATTACCTGTGCGTAGGTGTTCGCCATGTTCGTGAAGGCCCCACCAAGGGCTTTCGAGACCAAGGAGAAGACTCTGCGGATTGTGCAGCAGTCCTTTAGGTGCGTGTCGGTTTGTGTATCTGATGGTGTCGCCCAGCGTATCTTAATTGCACGACGTGGGCTTCTGGTCACGGTCTGACGCTCTTCCGCTGATGTGCCGCAGGACAATACCGATCGTCTACAAGAGTTCATCTGGCCAAACCTGAAGCACGACCGTCTGCTGTCATCTTTGGCGTGACGCTTGAGGATTGCACTGCCAGCGCTCAAGTTTTGGAAGTGCGCATTACTGACGCTGCCGAATGCTTCGTCCGATTTCCGCCTTGCGCCGCTTGGTTTGCGCAGTCCATGCGATTCACACACCCTGCGTACCCTGGTGTTGCTGTGCATTGGCATCTGATGTGGGGTGCGCAAAATGGGGCAAACAGGACCTGAATGGTCGTTTGAGATGTGCAAGGACCAGAAACCGGTGTGCAAAACGCTCGGGCTCGATTGAATGATCTGCATTGCATCCCAGGCTCAGCATGTGCAATGAGCAACCAATAAGGGTCTTCGGATAGCTGTAAGCGAAGCCTAGCGGCCAGAGGCGGTGCCACTGTGGCGGCCCAAGGCCCAACGAGCAAAGCTACTAGCCAGCCGCAACCGCTATGAGTGAGCAATAGCGCTGCAGATGAGCGAGAGCCTGAGAAGGCGTCAAGTGTGGCGCTGCTCAGCAGGCTCCGCGGCTTTTTGCGGAGCTACCAGCGCCGCCGGCGCCTCAAGGGGGCGCTCCAGGAACCCACACATGGAAGCGGGCCAGCTCCCGGACCGAAACATTCGGGCCGCACATGCAAACGCCAAATAAACAGCTGGCGGTGAAAACTTCATTTCCCCTGCTGTGAACGAATTGCGCGACACATACTCGCTGCACACTTCAATCTTTTCCTTCAATTTCGGGCAACGTAGTAGGAAATACTTTGCACAACGATCGTGCAGGCGCCTTGAGGGCATCCGCGCTGCATGAACCTGAGCAGTCTGTCGCCATCAGTGCACACCAGGCAGCCAGAAAGCACGAAACTGGGTTCTGTTCTCCAGTGACGCCGTGAAGGTGAGCCGGGTTGTCACAGCGGTGCAGAAGCGACATGGTCGTGATGATCTCTGCCGCGCAAATCAAGGCACGGCACCGCTGTGCTCAACGGAGGTGCACAGCTCTGACCTCGAAACGACATTATTCCTGGCACAAACACCGTCTCTGACACCGCAGAAAGGCGGCTCGGACGGCCTGCGCCTGGTCAGGCTGCAGCAGGGCGGCGCCGCGGTTGCGCCCGCAACCGGAATGGTGTCTGGAGGAGATATCCACACGGCGCTGTTGCTGACATGCATGGGCGCGTGTGGCACCGCGCTGGGCGGCCTCATCGTCGTCGCACAGGCGCGCCTGGTGTATGTGCTCGATGATGGTGTGGTGACAGCATGGCGACCGCTGTGCACCAGGCAGATGACATCAACCAGCACTCTCACTTGCTGACCGCACTCCTGTGGTCTGTACAGCCTGACATGAGCTACCAGAAGCTGGGCCTCCTGCAGGCAAGCCGAATTCACTTCGGATGGACTTCCAACGCGTGTGCACGCACACACAGTTCTGTCTGCCGAGATCTGCTGTCTGGCATGTCATCAAGAATTCAATGACAGACATGCGCACCTGCGGCAAGACGCACACAACTGCACTGCCGTCAGAAGCTCGGCTGCTGGGAAATGCACGCCTGACGGCGTTTGTGTGCATCGCATGCAGGGCCTGGCAGGAGGGCTGATGCTCTGCATCTCCTTTGTGGACCTGCTGCCGCAGTCCATGCAGGTACTGTTGGAAGTACATTGAAACGAAGCCTTGATGCGGCATACTCACTGACGTTCCAACGGGCTTTGAGATCCCTCAGGGGACTCTGCTGCACATGGCCCGCCACTTCCTTGGGCACTTTGTGTTCACCAGCCGGCCCTCTCCAGACGCTACCCAGGCCGTGCAACGGTTGGCAACCCCTCTGGAGACCCTCCTGCAGGCGGTGGGCTTCCTCATGGCCAATGTCTGGTTCTACGCCGGCGTGATTTTCTTTGGCGTCATTGTGTACTTTATTCCGGAGCCCTCCGCAGCGGATGCCGTCATCAGTGCCGGCGAGGCACCAATGCCGGACAAGGCCAACAAACAGGTTGGCAACTCACTGGGAGAGTGACACTTGTTCATCAATCTTCACGTGCAACTGAGATCTCAACAACGTCCTTAACATGCATGTGGTGTAGTGCTGTAGCGTACGCACCGTCAGTCCGTCAAGCAGACATGGGTATGACACGGATCCGCAGTTGACTGATTGCCCGCATCCGCAACAGACCGTGAAGGCGGTCAAGGAGGAGCGGCTGCAGCGCAAGAGCGTGCTGATGAGCGGCATCATCACCGCCATAGGTGGGCCTCTGCGATTTTGGGCGATCAATAAATGCACTAGGTATTGAATGTACCTCGTGATGCATAAAAAAGGCCATACATGGGGCTGCTCGTCGTGCACTGCCAGCGCACCAGCCCCATTGATCGGTGCTGCCGCTGCTGTAGGTGCAATGCAGCCGTCCAGAACAGGCATGCAGCACTGCAGAGCCGAGATCGACTGACCAGGGTGTGCCGCTGATCAGCTTGTGCTTCGCCGCGCAGGCATTGCGCTGCACAACTTTCCGGAGGGAATTGCGGTGTTCCTGGCATCCATGAAGTCACAGGTGGGTGCTTTCACAGTGCATGCGCAGGGGACCCAGTCTTCGCACCGTTCCTGGCTGCGCATCCTGCCATAAACCCAGCATATATGTCACAGCAGGTCCAGCTGTGGCAGGTCAATCGTGGTTTGTTATGAGTATCCTGTGAGATCCAGCTGATTAGCGGCTGTGCTAATTGCCGCAGGCGGTAGGGCTCAGCTTGGCAGTGGCGATTGCAATGCACAACATACCGGAGGGCGTGGCAGTGGCGCTGCCGGTGTACTTTGCGACAAAGAGCCGGTGGACGGGCTTCAAATACGCCTTCCTTTCAGGTTATCCAGATGCATGTGACCCTGCATACTGTCCAGTCAGCATCGCTGTGTGCATATTGCGTCGCAGCGTGGCAGCGGCTTGTCACTGTCTGGATCTGGGCTGATGCGCACTTGTTGTGCTCATGGCGGGGCTGGCGCACATGTGGCGGTGATACTCGTGGCGCTAGTAATGAGCACAAGACCGCCGCAAAAGCGGTCCAAATGTGTGTGCCTGTCACTGCAGGGCTGGCGGAGCCGGCAGCGGTGATATTCGTGGCGCTCGTGCTGCCGGTGGACCTGTCGCCGCAGCTGGTGGAGCAGATGCTGGCGGGCGTTGGCGGCATCATGTGCGCCTCCTGTGCTCCTGTGGAAGTTCAGCTGGATGTCGGGCAGACATTCCCAACATGTTGAGTGGCGTGTTCATCACGTGTGCCTTCCGCTACCCTGCCCTCGGCATTCCTTCGCACGCACTGTCGGCCACGATGTGCCCGATGGGCGCACCTGGCGCATGGATGGATCGACACTGCTTTTGGGAACATAATGTGGTTGGTCACCAAGTGCTGAGCATGGTTCCCATGCCCTGCAGGACGTGGATCACGCTGCACGAGCTGCTGCCCTCGGCGTTCAAGCACGCCGGCACCGAGAAGGCCATCATTTCCTTCTTCGTGGGCATGGCGCTAATGTCGGGGAACCTATACTGCCTGGAGTTATGGAACGAGGGGCATAGTCACTAAGGGGTGGGTGTCTGCAGGATGATCAGTGTAGCTCCTCAAAGAATCTGTCAAAGCGCCACTTTCATTGCTACCTCAGGGCAACTCACACCTATTACGTACTTCCTTTTATTAAATTGTTGGAACAGAGCAAGCATCAGACAGTCGTTGGCGACGCTTTCGAATGGGCCGCATGGATGAAAAACAATACACTGTCCTCAAATGGCAGCGTTGAACGATTTTACACAAAGCCATGCGCATGGCGGCTACAGCAACAAAGGGACTCGGACTTCGGCTGTTGGGTCGCTCCCCAGAATCTCACGCGCACAGCGGCAGCAGCGCCAGGCTGCTGCGGGCCAGGTTGAGCGGTTTGCAGGACCGCCACTTCCCGGCGGCGGGCGAGTAGCACTCCACTGTGTCAAGAATGCTGTCGTTCTCGCCTGCGTGTTGCGCAGTCAGAGCAATGGACAGCGGGTCTGATGAGCGGTCCGCATTGTGTGACGCTCGAAAGTGGTCAGTCCGCATGTGGCACCGGCAGCAACAGCGCGAGCGGTGCCGCAGGCAGCACTCGGTGTTCTGCAGATGTCTGCCCTCTGTCTTAACTTCTGCCAGTGGAACATCCAATCCCTATTATGCGCAACACATTTCTAGTTGCGACCAGCAGCGCTAAAAACGCACCACTGCCGGCGACGACGTATAGCTCGTCGCCCAGGACGGCGGCGCAGAGTCAACATCTCAGAAATCTGATGTTACAGCTGCTATGCAATCAGCGCTCAACCTAATATAGCCAGACATAGTCTAGCTCAGTTCATATTGATCATAAACTTCTCAAACACAAGCCAATTATTGTCTTGGTAACGCACCGCTGCCGGCGACGGCGTACAGCTCGTCGCCCAGGACGGCGGTGCAGCAGCTGGCGCGCGCCTGGCCCATGGGCGGCAGCTGCCCCCACCGCCCCTCGCGCGGGTCGTACGCCTCCACGGCCGCCATGCGCGTCCGCGTCGCGTCCATGCCGCCCACCACGTACAGGCGGCCTGCGGTAGGCTTAGGCTTAAGTGTAGGGGCTCGGATGAGGAACCCTTTCCAGAGCAGGCGGCCGGACTCGGGGGCCGGAAGCGTGGTTGTGACCACTGAGCTGGCGGCATGTGCGGCTGCTGCGCCAATGTGGGGTTGGTTGCAGAGCAAGAGCAGGACATGATTCCACTGCATTCAGGCAGCAGAAGGATGGGGCCGAGGCAATGATCGCGGCACGGAACATGCGGCTGCTATGGCGCTGCAGGAGGTGTACCGATTGACAGGAGGAAAAAAAGGGAGGAAGAAGGAAAGAGAGAGGTAATGTAAGGAAGGACTTAAAGCAGATCCACGCACCTGCCATGGCGCTGCAGGAGGTGTACTTGCGCTCTGCGCGCATCTGCCGCGGCAGCAGCGTGAAGCGGCCTGTCGATGGGTCGTGCTGCTCCATCGAGGCGTGCACCGCCTTGCCGCTCTGGCCGCCCACGGCAAACAGCTGCTCCTGCGGGTGCATCAACACGAGGTGGTTCAGAGCTCTGCAACCTGACGAGTCTCCGGCGGCTGTTGGTTCGGTGTCCTCAGACGCAGACGGCGGCGGCAGTGCAACACAGCAGCGCAACACAGCAGCGCCGCCGGCGGCAGCAGCATCGTACTCCCATGCTTCTTGTTTATTCTGCCGCATGCCGGCCCCGCTGAGGCCCGTCCACAGGCGAGTAGGCCCATCTAGGCATGATGAGAGTCCTTCGTTCCATCCTTTCTGCTAATACAGCAGCAGCGGACCTGGACTGCCGCGGCCGCGAGCGCGGTGCGGGGCAGCACCATGTCCGGTCCCCGTTGCCAGCGGCGCGCGTCGGGCTGCAGGAACTCGGTGCAGCGCGTCGTGCCATCCACCGCTCTGCCGCCCTGCGCAGTTCATCAACACAAGAGATCATGTTTTGTGTGTAGAATTCCTCGAGGCGCGCGTCGGGCTGCAAAACCCTGGTGCAGCGCGTGGCGCCGTCCACCGCTCTGTAGCCCTGCGCAGGGTTATGAACGAGTGGATACAAGGCTGCGCAAAACTGAACAGCGTCTGTGTCGAGGCTTCCTCGAGGCGCAGCCAGCTGCAGAAACTCGGTGCACCGCATCGCGCCGTCTACCGCTCGACCGCCCTGTAATGTGAAAACCCGGAAATCTTTGGATCCTGCACCCATAGTCCAACAGGAGCCTGCGGTCCAGGGTGAAGTCACCGCCAGGGTGCAGTGCCCCAGTTGGGCGGACCACCTCCAGGAGAGTGGAACGAAGGCAGCGCTGATGCAGGACGCCCTGAAAACACGGAAATCGGACAGCACCACGTCCGGATAGGAACGCATCAGGTCCGTCTCACCAGCACGTGCAGGCGGCCGGCGCATGCCGCGACGGCTGCGTGCAGCCGCGGCCTCTGGCACCCCGGCAGGCCCTGCCAAGCGCCCTCCCGCAGCCGCGCGGCGCAGGTGCCATGAGTGGCGCCGCCGACCACAACCGCCTCGCCGCCGAGCACCGCGCCGGCCGCGAAGGAGTAGCCCTGCGGCAGCAGCGGCCCCGCGACCCAGTCGCCTGTGCGCGGCCGAAACAGCTCCGTGTTCCTGCAGATGCGCCAGGTGCGTGAGTCGGTGTTTGCAAGAGGAGTTTTCAAGGTTGTTATCGTGGATAGGGTCGGAGGAGACAAGGTGGCGGCGTGGCAGAGACTGCTCATCACCACGTGCCGCCGCAACACCATTGGCGCTTCCCTCAGTGATGTGCGGCATAGAACCGTGTGTTCGGATTTGGCCAGCAAGCCGGCCGCCCTGCACGATTCTTGGCACAGGCGTGCAATGCTGCCAAGTTGCCTGCAGCGCGGGACAGCCAGGGTGACAGCTTGGCGGCGGCGTTTTCATGGTTGCGGCCCCGAGAGGGGGTACAGGGGCTGTAGAGTGTTTTCAAACACTTGCACCTGACGCTGTGCCAGCTGGGGTCGTGACCACCGGCCGCGAGCAGCGTGACAGGCAGCTTCTGCCGCGGGCACACAGGCGGCAGACGCAGCCGCATCCCCCCATCCCCCAGCAGCGCCAGCAGCGTGTCGCGGCACCGCACCTCCTGCACCTGGATCTCGCCGCTCTCGAGCTGCATGCCAGAACGGATGTGCCGGCGGTCGTGTGATGGCATCGCCTCGTGCTGTCGATGGTTTGATCGGGGACCTTGCGCTTGATCGAAAGGTCCAGGGCTGCTTACCTCGGAGCGCAGCTGGCCAGATGTATTGTTGAGGGCTCACCTCGGAGCGCAGCTGGCCCGGCGGCAGCCGCACAGTGCGCAGCAGCTCGGGCGCGTCCGCCTGCAGGCTGGAGGGGTGCGCCTCCAGCCACGCCACCGCCACCTGCGGTGGCACACATTCGTGCGCCGCTTGCGACGGCTCTGGGGCCAGCGTGCGTCAGGCAGTCCACCCCAGTCGTGGCCGGCCGTGTGCTGATCTACATTACGGCTTTTGAAATGACGCTCCGTGCTGATGCTCTGCTGCGTGCTCGCGCATTGCCGCACTGCCAATGCCATAGGACGCCTGCAGCGTCTCGCTGCCCGGGTGATGCGCCACAATGTCGTGCAAGCGCGCAACCCCTTGTGGAGGGCAAACTCTGTTCTACGAAACCAGCTTGCCTGGGCCACGTCCAGCTCGGACGACGCCTGCAGCGACTCGCTGCCCAGGAGCTGCAGCAGCAGCTCCCTCGGCAGGGCGTCCACCTGCTCGGCGGCGCTCTCCGCCGTGACCGCCTTCGAAAAGTTTGCGCACACAAACGCCATCTGCAAGCACACAATTGTGTCCGCTGACGCCGCCGCCGCTTTCGAAGTGTTTTGCTTACACGAATGCCATCTGCGGCGCACGATTTAAATATGGGGAGGCGAACATTACGCTCGGCCAGAGTGACCTTGCAGACACTCCATGCTTTGTCTGAACGCACAGCAGCGTGTTTTGCACCGAGGCTTGCAGTGCGGCACAAAGCCTGCAGGGCAGCAGCGACGGCTGCGCACTGTGTGCTTCAGCAGCGAAGGTATGTTGTAGTGGGCGGCCAGGCCCAGGGTTGCCAAGGACGAGGCCACATCCATGATGTCCACGAGGAACTGCGAGGCAGCCGAAGTGCAAAGGTTTGTTTGCGGTGTGAGGTCAGCAATGCGCATCAGTGCATCGACATACATACCACAGCGCGGCACCGGAGCAGCTAGCTGCAGGCGTCCGATGCTGTTGCATCACATGCAGAGACGACAGCAGTCGTTCCATCATGCCAGCGATAGGGATGATCGCTGGCATAACTGGGAACAGCTCCTCTGAGGAGGTGGAACTCGCCTGGCTGCAGGCGTCCGTGACACTGGGGACGCCCAGGAAATCGGAGCAGGTGAGCAGCGACTGCACGTTGTCGACTGACACGTGCAGCCGCTGCGTATACACCGCGGCGATAACAGACCGCAGCTGCTGCGGTTCCAGCGCCGGCAGGTCCACGACCGGCAACATCGGGCATTCCCCGTCCACACCGCTGGCTTGGCCACCATCGCCGGCACCGCCGCCGCCGCCGCTTTGGGCCGCGTCTCCGCTGCGGCCTGTGCTGGCGCCGCCAGCACCGCCGCCCAGGCCCCCGCCGCTGCCGCCGCTGCCGGGCCGGCTGCAGTGCTGCATGTGCCGGCCGGCACCGGCGAACAGGCCGTGGAAGTAGGAAGACACCGCCGCGAGGACGAGCTTGTGCGCCGGCAGCAGCGGTGCGTCGGTGCCGCCGCCGGCGCGCAGCGCCACGTCGCACAGCTCGCCGGCCTCCCAGAAGCCGCGGAATTCGGCGAAGCAGGGGCCCGCTATAGTCAGCGCCACCGCGCCGCCGGCACCGCTCTCAGTGCCAGACATATCGGGCTGGCTTCTCAGAGTGTCAGTGAGACTGCCTGCCTGTGCGCTCAAGGCCTGTCATCTTCACCTTGGGATCCACAGGCACGCAGGGCTCCGTAGCGTTTCGCCGAGGCCCTGTGCATGTGTTCGATTAAAGATTATCGAGGAGTGGGTCTCAGGTCCCGGCGCACGACAGTAGGACCGCTAGAAGTGGCAGCACATGAATCTGGGAGGCCCATCAAGAAAGGTGAAATACCGCAATACAAGTGCCCTGAACCGGGCGAGAATCTCATGTCTGCATTACCTCATGATGACATTTTTGCACGTGAATTACGAATTTCATGAGCGGCGAGGACGCCGCGCGCCAAAATGGCTCACAAGTGACAGCACCATTTGCAAGATTGTGCGTTCATTGTATTGCTGGCAGCGAGCGCAGAACTTGCCGTCAACAGTGGGTCATTCGGCACTCGCAGGTCGAACCGGACCAAGCTACTATCACGCTGGCAGTGGAATATTGCTGTGTCAATGGCTTGATCGAACCCATTCAAATCATAAATCAGGGTCTTGCTAGTCCACATAGGCATTTCGCGGCTGTCAAATGGCTGGATCCCGCAGGAGCCTCCATACAAAAGGGCACGCAAACGAGCAGCAACCTAAAGGCCATGCAAGCGGCGGAGGGCTCAGCCAGAAGGAGGAGGAGCTTGTGGAGCAGCTAAGGGCAGCCGTGGCGGACTCGATCAAGGTCAGAGCAGCATGCTGATCGCCTGCATGCTGCAACTGCAGAATGAGTGGCGGCGGTTGCCAGCATGCGCAGCGGCCAGGAAAAGATGCCGGACGCAATGTCACCATGTCGCCTGGCTGACTCCCCTCGCTGAGCATCATGCTCGCGGCACCTTGATGCAGGACTCGAAGCCGCTGCAGCACTTCGTGAGCACGATGACGCTCATACGGTACCTCAAGGCGCGCAGCTGGCACCTGCAGCGCGCGACAAAGATGCTGCAGGCGACGCTCGCGTGGTGAGTTTGCTGGACGCCATATTTGCACCCAGGTCTATTCGGTGCCACGTTCCAGCCACATTGATGGGCTGCATCAAAAAGGCGCATGTCCATGAGCAGAGAGCGCCGTGCATCAGTGCTGATGAAGCTGCTCTGTTTACAACAGGCGGCGGGAGTACAAGCCGGAGGCCATCACATGGGAGGACATCGTGCCGGAGGCGGAGACGGGCAAGCAGTTTCTGCTGCCCGATCAGGCCAGCGGCGGCGTCGCGGTGGACCGGGCCGGCCGCCCCGTGCTGGTCCTCAGACCCAGGTGGGATTATCATCAGCGTGCGTGCATGCACGCATGTATTTCGCCCATGCACATCGCCCGTGGATGACCTTGCACTCATCAAGTTGCTTCTGCAGCAATTCTGAGGCTCTGCAACCTGGTGACGCCGGTCTGTTGCTGGCAACGCAGGAATGAGAACACAAAGACGGTATGCGATTCGAATCTGTGGGTGCCTTGTCCTGCTGTGTGCCAGTGTCCCTGAATCCTGAACCACAGGATCCAGGACCGAACTTTTTATCACTGTCTGCTGCAGTGGGACCGGCAAATGCGGTTTGTCATCTACAATCTAGAGGTGACATCGTGGATCATCGACCAGGCGGGCGGGTCAGAGGAAGCGGTCAGGGACGGCACACTGAACACAGGGATGTCGTGGCTCGTGGTGAGTCACTACCCAAGGATTCCGAACGACACACTTGCTTGCTGACAAAGAGAGTTCATGTTGGTCTACTCGCGAGATGCCGTTTTGATGCAAAACAATATCGTTTAGTTATTGCGCATGTTTGCGTGGCACGCCACACAGAACGTCATGTTGCCTATTCCTACCTACTGAGGCCGAATCTTGTCATCCGCCACAGGATTTTGTCGGTTATACGTACAGCACAGCGCCGCCCATCAAGTCCGCGCTGCACACGCTGCACGTGTTGCAGAACCACTACCCAGAGCGCCTCGGGACGGTGAGTCGCCTTACTTCTTGCATTGAGACTGTTTTCCATAGATAGCATTCGTGCTGTCATCCGCGGCCAAGGCCTCATGGCCTAGGCAGGATGAGCAGCATGTGTGTTCGAACTCGCAGGCGATAGCGTACCTGCCGCCGCGGATATTCAGCCTCATGTGGCGCGGGTAAGCCCTAGGCTTCGCTTTTTGATTGTTGAATTTATAGCAACCGAAATACAAAAACACAACATAGTATATACAGACTGAAGAACATGCACGTGTTGCTGCAGGATCTATCCCTTTATGGACGCAGGTATCTGCAACACAGAGTGTGCAGTGGTGCTGCACCATGAGACCTAGTTCTGCTGCTGCTGTTGTCACACACAGATATGGTGTTCCTGATTCGTTGGCGTGCCATGATCGCAGCCACGAAGGAGAAGGTGCGCTTCATCCTCTTTCTCACGATCTGTTTGTCAGAATACGATCGGCCAATGTCATTTCTCAGCTTCTGTTCCCATCTCCACGTGTGTGTCAGCCAGATTTTCATTGCCACCGTCAAATGCAGATCACCTTCATCGACAACGAGAAGAAGGCAGCGGGAGCGCTCGGCGCGCTGCTTGATCTGAAGAACGTCGAGAAGTGCGTTTTGCGGTTGCTGTTGCGGGTCGAAGTTTGTGGAATTGCACCCTTGAGCAAGAGGCCGTTTGCATTTTTGCATGTCAGTAGCCCACACAAGCGGAGACCAATCCCACCGTGCAGGCTGGATGAAATGCACTCGGGTGAGGTCTCGTCAGGGTGCTGCGGTGTGCTGCAGGAACAAATAATCTGCGTTGTTGCATGAGTTCTTATACGTTGCCGTCTGTGCTCGGCTGCGCGCAGGTGCATGGCAGGCGGCCAGAGTGACTACGTATACAATTTGGAAAAGTATAGCCAGCTGCGGAACGCAAGCGACGAGATCAGGCAACGAGAGTTCGGGCTTTAAATCTGGAGCACGGAAATGCGACGGTGCATGCTGCGCCGTATCAATATTGGGAGCTTTCGGCAGGCGCAACCGCCGGCAGCAACTTCACTTGGCACTAGCGTACTGTGTATCGTACAGGACCAACGCAGCACATTGAACTTGCAAGATAACTGTCGCATGCTTCATTTGGCAGGATATGAAGTCAGATAATTTGATGCATCGTTGAGTTGATGTACGTTCCTCGTAGCTGCCTCGGGATCAGGTTGATATTGTGCAAGCAGACGCATGTAAGGTGCTGCCATTCCATTGTCAACGAGCAGAAGATCAATGGGTTTGCCTTGCGCTGCCTGCCCGGAAGCTGTGGCAGTGTTGAGCGAGCATTGCACCTAATTCACCCGTTGAGGTGGTTTGCGATTGTGCTACACTCTCGCGGCTCTCACTTGTGTCGTGAAGACACGTATCGATTGTGAGTTCACAGGTGCAACGTGCGGAAGCTGATGCACCCAACGGCAGTCTGAGTCTGTGGCGGATGTGCGCCACCATACAAACAGCCTGGCGTGCCACCGCAACAAGTGATACACAGCAGCATTCAGAGTTTTAGGTGTTACACTAGGCTGCAGCGCCATGGCGGACCTTTTCCGGTTCAAATGCTGGGTGCGCCAGCTGGCGGCGCCGACCAAGGTGCGTGCGGCAGCATGCATGTCGCAATGGCCCCAATGTCCCTGCAGCAAACGCCTGGACTTCATGGTCAGGACTTGTGCCACTCAGACGGCGCTTGTGGGCAATACTGCTGCATAATCCATTCGCCCTTTGCAGTTGGCCGATGAGGCACGGCTGGCGGGGGTCGGCGCGCTGACGCCGGAGGTGCAGCGGCGGCTGGCCGAGGAGGTGTTTGGGGACGACGCCTTCCGCGCAGCGCCCCCAGCGCCGGCGTACCGCCGCCGGCTGCTGCAGGCGCTCGTGCGCGCTGCCGAGGAGGACGGCTGCGAGTTGTCGGACGAACTCGTGGAGCTGTTCACCGCGGCGCAGCTGGTGAGGAGGTGTTGGATGATCTTGTGATACTGTTCTCAGCTGCGCAGCTGGTAAGCAAGTGCGGCAGAAATGAATGACAGAAGAGATGATTGGCGCCAGTGGGATGCCATGGCAGCAGATGACGATTCTGGCGTCCAGTAGCTGAGATCATGGGCTCAATTGCGCAGGACGACCAACCCGACCCGGCGGACGCATGGTGAGATCTTTTACCTGCATGCGCCGCTGCCGTGCAATGCACCTGCACGCAATGCGGCCGGGGCTGCCCTTGAGGCAGCTGCAGCAGACTCTGAATGCCAGGGCCGCGGTCCGCAGGCGCTACAAGACGTTCACGTACGATGCGGCAGCGCCACAGGGTGCGACGGCGCCGTCCCTGCAGCAGCAGCTGCCCGGCACCATCTCGCTGCGGTGCTCCCAAAACCTGGTGGCGGCAAATACGGGCGTCCATGAGTGGTCCGCTGGCCTGCGGCTGGCAGAGCTCTGCCTCAGTCAGCCGGAGCTGTTTGCAGGTGACGCCCTACATTGCTGTGACTGGATTGTGCCATTGTGATGCAGCGCCCCAGAAACCTGCATGCAGTGCCAGCTTCCTGCTGTGCGCATGCGGACGCAGCACCTAGTACATGCGGACGCACTGCCTAGCTTGCATGTTCTCATGCAGGCAAGTCGTGTCTGGAGCTGGGGTGCGGCACCGGCATGGTGGGCGTTGCGCTCGCGCGGGCAGGCGCCCGGCTAGTTGTGCTGACGGACGGCGACGCGGCCGTCGTCGACAACTGCCGCAGGTTTTCGTTATTTCCCTGGGTATGCATTATCTGTTTTAGCTTTTATTTCCGAGCAGCATATCCTCGGTGCAGCTTTTCGGCTTTGTGTTCGGCTTTGTTTGTCTGCCGCAGGGCGCTCCCGCTGGCGCCCCTCCACAGGCCAAGAGGCTTAATTGGGCATGATGTATTGCTGTGAGGTTCAAGTACTTCCTTCCTGCAGCAACCTGGCGCTTAACGGTGTGGAGGTGAGCCTCGGCGCCTCTGCCGCAGACGGCGCCCCTGTTGCAAATGGCTGCCCAGGGGGCATCGAGGTGCGCGCCGCCCCACTGTCTGCGCCCTGGCGTGGCCATGCTGGATCCCAGCAGATGGGGGAATGTCCCCCACATAAAGTGTCGAAAAACTTTTCTCTCAAGAGAGGGCGCAATCAGAGGAGCCGTCTGCTCGTTTGCCGGCATCTAGGCACAGCACACTGCTCCCAGCTTTGACGATGCAACTTGACAGTGCAATCTGACGGTGCAAAGATCTGTGTCCAGGTAGAGCAGCGGGCATGGGAGGAGGACTTCAGTGACATCAGCCCGCCAGACGTCGTTCTGGGCGCTGACCTGCTGGTGAGAGAGGACACTGTCTATAGACTCACAGCGTCTGCCAGCTCTGCGATTCACGCTCAGTCCCTCCTCCCGCAGTGCACCCCTACTCCCCACCATGTATGTCTGCATGTTCGTGCGGAATTGACTTGCTGTCATGAGATGCAGCTGATATGAGGCAAGTCGACTCTGACACTGTGGATGCGGCCACGATACAGTACGACCCGCTGGCCTTCCCGCTGCTTGTGCCGCTGACGCGGCGGCTGCTGGAGCGGAAACCCAAGCCCGGGACGCCGCGACCGGTCGCGTACTTTGCGGCGCAGCTGCGCAATGAGGCGTCGATGCGGGAATTTGAGGAAGAGGTGGCCAAACAGGGCTGCCTGCGGCTGGAGGTGCTGCACTTTGAGCCGGTTTTAAGTTTCCAGCACCTGTTGCGGGCTGAGGGGTTGGACAACTGCAGGATGTTTCGGATACAGTGCGAGTATGAGCCCTGATGGGTTGGATTGCGGCGTACACAGTTGGCGGTTTGTGAAAGGTGTTCTGAATGCACCGGCATCAACCATCTCCAATCCCGACGAGCATGAGGGAGGCATTCACCACACAGCGATGTCTGCTGGAGCAATGGCAACGCCAGACGGCGGGCCCGGCAGCAGGCCAACTCCCAGTGCCTCATCTGACACCATCGGCTCCTGCCGCGCCTCCCCAAACTTCGCAAAGAAATTTGTCTCCACCCCCGCGTCCTGCTGGCTGCTGCTGTCCCCTTCCAGCGGCGCGCCTGCGCTCTGCTGTTCAGCCGGCTGCTGTACGTCGCCAATCGCCGGCAGCCACACCGGCGTGCAGGAACCATTGGGGTCGTGCGTGGATGGCGACCCGCCGATCGCGCAGGGCTGCCACGACTGCGCCCGCTGCCACCTGCAAGAAAGTTCCATGCACATCCAGGCACAGGCTCACGTTGCGGATATTGACATATGACGTGACAACACTGGCAAGACCCGTCAGAGGAGCTCGAAGTGGCAGTGTACCTGACAGCGGGCGATGCTGCAGCTGGCTGCGCAGCCCTCGCGGCAGATGCCAGCAGTTCTGCCTGCCGCGATGCCGCATCCTGCGGCAGAAGTCGAGGCATATTGCTTGGCGGACGCACACTCTGCAGGCGGCGGAGCACGAAGAGCTTTGTGGACCACCTGGAGCCGACCCCCAACTGCGCACTGAAAGTGCAGCAAGCAGAGACGTCATGGTTGCCAAGAAACTGCAAAAAGAGCTGCGGCGCCTTGCATATTTCAGTCAAACTTACGCTCGCATATGCAGCCCACCTGCCAGGTGTCGGCACCGCCGCAATGCGCACACTTCAGCAGCGCCAGTGCTGCCTCCAGCAGCGCCGAGGCGCGCTGCTCGGCGTCGGCCACAGGCGCGCGTGCGCCGCCACCAGCGCGCTGCTGCTGCTGCCGCTGCTGCGCTGCCAGGCACATCGTCGCGAGCTGCGACGCCTGCGCCTGCGCCAGCTGCCAGAAGCGCTGCGTATGTCTGCCGCCGCCACTCCTGCCGCCGCTGCCTTTGCTGCCGCCCTTGCCGCTGCCGCCAGAACCGCCACTGCTGGCCGCTCCTGTGGCTGCTGTCGCACTGCCGCTCGCCACATCAGCGTGTTGCAGCAGTAGCTGCGCCCAGGCGGCCGCGTGCGCCGCCGGCGTGGTGCCGTCAGCTAGCCGCTCGACCGCCCCCGCCAGCAGCAGCCCCAGCAGCGATGGCCACTCCTGCTGCAGCGCCGCCATGGCGTCCTGCCAGGCCTCGAGGCCCTCTGCCTGTCTGAACCCCTGCCCCCCGGCCGCAACCGCCGCCTGCTCCGCCGCACGGCCAACTACTGACTGCGCAGCGCTGCCGCGTGTCGCTGCCCCGCTGGCGGAGGCCGACCCGTCGGTTGGGGAAGTGGTTACTGGGGAGGCGGCTCCCGAAAGCCACCCTGCAGTGCTGGGCAGTGGCAGGAAGCCGGGCTCCAGCAGCATCGGCGCCAGCAGCGCCGCGGCGGCGGCCGGCACCAGGCCTCGCAGCTCGGCCAGCGCGGCGCGCTGCTGTTTGTGCGCCGCGTCCGCCGGCGCCTGCACTGCCCCGCTGGCTGCAGGCTGCGGCGGAAAGACCGGCCCGCCGCCCACTGACCCGTGTGTGAAAGACTGTACCACATCCTGCAGAGACATGTGCGCGTCCTCTCAACCAGGTGTAGTGGTCACCCAACAGCTTCAGAGAGCAAGGCCTGGTGCTGCTGACGTGGTTGATAGTCGTCACATCGATCGTTGGCCTGAAGATATGATCACATGCTGCAGTCCATGTCTTGCGTCCATTAATCGCTGGGCTCGCCAATGAGCGCGCAGCGAACCTGCCGAGGCTGGCGATTTGCAGCAAGGATCACCAGCTGAGGCTTCCACGCAATATCACCTGCAGCAACTGGCGGGCCCGGGAGGCGCAGAAGGCCAGCTGGTCGGACTGCGCCTGCCAGTAGGAGGCCCGCAGCCAGGTCAGTGCTTGGCGGGCCGCCCCCCGCAGCAGCGGCAGGCTGGGCAGCTCGTTGTGCGTCGCCTCATGCCGCAGGTCCACCAGCATGCGCGGCAGCCCTGAAGCATGAGACGCCTCGTTGCTCGTGATCGGTAGGAAGGGCAGGCGGCAGCGTGATCGGTAGGAAGGGCAGGCGGCAGCGTGTTTTCCTTTAGCTCCATAGAGGAATGCGCAGCCATTGCAAATGCGTGTCGAGCCCGTGAGACAACCTAGAGAAAGAGACAACCTAGAGGAATGCGCAGCCATTGCAAATGTGTGTCGAGCCCGTGAGACAACCTAGTCGATGTGTACATACTGCATGCCAGCGCAAAAGTGTGTGCCAAGAATGTCGTGACATCGCTGCAGGCGTAGTGTGCACCTGCTTGCGCGGCGAGAGAGGCCACGGACACGGCTGTGCGGCCCTTCTGCGCGGAGTCGGCGATGCCATTGACCAGCCGCACGATGGCCATTGAGTACAGCAGCCGCAGCGACGCATCGTCAGCCGGCTGCGTGCTGGCCAGCGGCGGGAACTGGCCGCCGGCGCACGAGTCCCTGTACCACATGCGGAGAGTCGTATTCAAAGGGGACAGTCACCGCCGCACCCTGGTCATGCAGGATGGTCATGCAAGACGGCATAGATTGTGGCCGAGCACACCATCAGATGCACCTCATCTGGATCTCGACGAGGCAGGCGTGGACGTCCGCGCCCAAGGGCACCCGCCCTCGGCACCTCCATGCCGCAACCTGCATGCCAAGGGTGGCGCGTCAGCCGCGGCGCGCATTCCGTGCGATGCTCGGCGGCGCATGCTGGCAAGGAAGTACTGCGGGGTGCACGTACCCTGTCTAGGCCCTTCCGCACGACTGCAGGATCCCCAGCATCGAGCCAGGCCGCCACCTGCAGCCATTCCTGCCAGCTGGCCCAAGGCACCGGCCGTCCTGCCGACGACATGGCTGGCGACGCCGGCAAATCACAGGACTGGCCACGCCACGTCAACCGCGCACTCCCAGTTTCCTGTCTGGTGAGACAGGTGCAAGAATGCTGGGCCGTCTGGCCGATCGGCCATATATCCGTCGGGGTGCTGAGCTGCAAAGGGCGGTGAGAAATGCACAGCAGAGTTTCAGTGCAGCTGCCGCGCGAACAACAGTATCAACGTATCAGCACTTAGTGTGGCTGCATTCGAAGTACTGCATCGTCTCTCAGGTTATCAGATCGCTGCTACCCATTGCGCAACGCCTTCGCAGTCAAACACCTGCAGTCAAATGACACAGATTTTGACTCGGAGCAGGCCCACAGCATTGCAGGTGCTGTTTTAGTCATACATGGCAATAGAATTGCGCATCAGCATGCATTCCTGAGTGGTATGCCAGTCCCCAGAGCGCTGCTGCAGCCAGATCACCACTGCCAGGACTGTACCAGCAGCACCTGCACGGCCCAGCTTCCCAGGCGCCATGTCGGCGGCAAACCCTGGACTCGGAGCCTACGTCCAGGCGCAAAAGCGGCAGAAGCAGATTGAGGACCAGCTCGCCAAGGCGCACCCGCACGGCGACGGTGATGACGGCAAGCACGGCGGTGGCGGTGAAAAGAAGGACAGCGGCAAGGAGCAGCCGCAGACGGTCGGCGGGCTCGCGAAGACCGTGGCCAAGGAGGTCATCGGCGTCGTGAAGGAAGTCACGAAGACGGAGAATACGAATGAGACCATGGACGGCAGTGTCGCGCGCATCGTGACGTACTCAGGTGGGCACGCATTCAGCAGCTTGCTGCTTGACGCACACTCATCTCAATGAATCATCCCGGTGCTGCAGGGCCTATACATGATGGCCGCTGACCCGCTTTGGCTGATGTCACAACGTCTTGTAAAATCTTGATGTGCGGTCCATTGCAGACAGCGACGATGAGGAGCAGCTAAAGCCTCGTCCGGCTCCAGAGCTGCCGCCAGAACGGCCGCACAACCAGCAGCGTCCAGAGCACAGAAACGTCCTGGGCGAGCGTCCTGGCCCCTGCTCGATGAGATGCATGGCCAAGTATGAAGCAACCAGGGAGGGAAAAGCGGCTCGGGCCAGCTGAAGCCGCAGCCATTTGAGCATATCCGCAATTGATACCCGCGTGGGCAGTCAGAACTCAGCAATCTGAGGTGGCAACCGGCGTGGCCTCTGATGCATCCTCTCGCAGTACACGAAATAGTACACGAAGGCAATCGCCATGGCCTCCTGAATCTTCTCGAAATCGACGCAGGGAAGAAGATGGCAGAGGGCTTGGGCGGCTTCTCGAGGTGGGCACGCGGCATGGGGCAAAAGCCGCTGCAGCTGACGACAGGGCAGCGCGGCGTGCGGCGGGTGAAGCACCTGTGGCGGGACCACGGCGCACCCGGCCTGCAGCAGGCCAAGGCCGGCATCACGTTCAGCTTCGTCGTCAAGGTGAGGCTGCATGCTGTCCCGGGAAGGAGCAGCAGAACGGGTTGGGGTTTGCTGCCTGGGTGTGGCGCGAGGTGCTTTCAGGAATAGTGTCTGCAAACACGCAAGCAGGCCGGGAGGCAAGCAGTTGCAAAAAAGGACACACTTCCCTGGCCAAGCACTGAGCCTCGTGTGTTGGCGGTGCCGCGCAGCTGGCTGTCCTGTGGCTGCTGCGGCGGCGGGTGCCCAAGGCGGGCCCCTTCCTCGAGCTCTGCAGCCTGGCTATACCCCTGGGCGAGGTGCTGGCGCGATGGCGGGTGCGCCTTGAGCCCGTCCAGTTCATACCTGCGAAACGCTTTTTACATGTATCCTGGCAGGGCAACAGTCCCAGCAGCGCTCATGCGGCACTGCGCGGGCGTGGGCGTGGGCATGTCACTTGCAGCGGCACGGCTGAAGCGTCCGCATGCTTGTCCAGAATGCTGAGCGCTTTCTCTATGCTGCGACCTGCTCCGACACACGGACAGCGACCCCTCAATCCGTGAAAGAGTTCATCTTTTAAGGTAATGCCGCACAGATGCCGAACTACCAATGGCCGAGCGTGCCGGAGCCGGCGGCGCGGGGGCTGCAGCTGGTGCGGGGCCTGGCGGCGCCGCTGTTCGTGCTGGACTGCGTGACGCTGCTGCACCGCCTCGGCGCGCGGCACGGCAGCAACAGGCAGCAGTCCGTTCCTGGTACCTGTGGCGCATCCACTAGAGCTGCACGCACGCCAGAGTTTGCACGTTGGCTGCCCGAGCGCCTGCTCCGCACACGACACGCCAGCTGCAGTCTGCTGAGGCGCCATAACCCGTTGCACGATGCTCACTCGCAAGACTTGCTGCTCAGCAGCTTGCAAGACTCTGCACACATAGCCGATTGCAAGGCAAGAACTGAGGAGGCTCCTGTAACTGAAATGGCCGGCCGCTCTCCCTTCCTTCGGCAGAGACGCCTCGGAGGACGAGGAAGCTGAAGTCACGGACGCCGCGGACTCCGCGCACCACCCCGCGGCGGCTGACGTTCAAAGAGGTGCGTGCTTTGATTTCGCATCTGCGCCAAAAGGCCTGTCGGGCTGTGTATTCTCCACACTTGTCGGCAGAACTGTGCGAGTGCACAGCTGAGTGGGGGCGGTCAGGCCCTTGGCGGCAAATTTTGTCCGCGTGGCCGCAGGACGATGCAGGCAGCCTCGTAACGCCGTCGGGGCACCTGGGCGGCCTGACTGAGCTGCCGCCCAGGCCCCCCAGCACCCTGCGGCGGACCAGGTGAGCCTCGTGTTGGGATCGTTGTGAACCTGCTCTGAATAGATTCGAAGGTGCATCGAGCCAAATGTGCATGCATGCTGTCCCCGGATGGGATGCAAACATCCAACCTGCGGCGGCACACTTGCATTTGCAGGTCGGTGGGCGGCACGCCGCGGGACAGGAGCACGCCGCGGGCGATGCGCACGCCGCGAGGCAGCCGCACCCCGCGCTCCATCATCATCCCGGAGGAGGCCAGTTCGCCGGCGCAGCAGCAGCAGCCCCTGTCGGCGGCGTCGGCCAGGCTGATCACCAGCGTTCTGTGTTTTATCACATTCATGCTGGCCATGATGCAGCGGTGGTCCTTCAGCGGCGCGGGCTCCCCGACCGTGGGCCGCGCCTGAGGCACAAGCACAACCATGTGGCGGCAAGCAGAAGCATTCGTGTGTGAGGAGTGTGCGATGTTGAGAGCACCGAGAAGAAAATTTTGGCCTTTACAAAGGCGATTGGCAGTGTAGACACAGTTGGCGTGCAAGCTAGTGCATGCATGCATGGAAGCAGCAAACAAACGCACTGCTTCCAAGGTACTTCCAAGTTGCATCCAAGTTGGCTGCGGGGCGGAACTTGGCCGCATTTGCGACAGCATTGGACCAGCGTGTGCCTGCAGACTTCCTGACTAAACATTACACCAAGCCGCAGCACTTGAAACAACCTTCAGTTGCCGCACGAGTGAATCCGCCGGACATCCGACCAGCACAAGACATGTCGAAGGACGAGGGCAGCAAGCGGGAAGACGGTGAAATTGGTGGCTCAGGCGCACCAGACACAGGCGGCAAGAAGCACCCACTGGAGCACCCATGGACACTGTGGTAGGCATCATAAACACACACCTGCTTGGACCACTGGGTGGCACGCCTGCAGCGTGCCTGCGCATGCATGGCATGAGACAATGACATTGCAGGAGCCTACCATGCACACATGTGCACTATGATCGCTGTTGCCCACTGGGCGCGACTGCGCAGGCATGCTCTGACGTGCGGCATGTGCTGCCTGCAGGTTCGGTGAGCTTTAGCACTGCTATACAGCATGCGTCATTCGCAGACGATCTTGCTGCATTTTGCTGCAATCTGCGATGCTTGTGTCGCCTGAGCGGCATCCAAAGATAGGATGCTACGCTCCCGGTCCGTCCTGTGCGCTGAAGGGTGCGCATCGCGTTGCAGACAACCCCAAGGGGTCACAGAGCAACAACACGTATGGGCAGTCGCTTAGGGCCGTCTACACGTTCTCGGTAAGGCCCTGAGCAGCCTGCTGTGCGCTTGGACCATGCTGACAGCATGTTGCTACCTGCCAACCACCGTTGTACCATCTTGGACGTTCCACAACTCATGCTCACCAACTTACACTGTGCAGACCGTCGAGGACTTCTGGTGGTGAGCTGCACATCACCCTCCTGCTGCATCCTGCTGCATATGTATGGAACTTCGTCGCATTATGGGTGCTGCAACTAGTCAATGCAAGCCCTGACCATGCTCATAACTTCATGATGTGATGATGATGCTCCTTGTCCTGAGTCTTTGATGATGATGGTACTCGTCCCTGCAGCCTGTACAACAACATCAAGCCCCCCAGCTGGCTGCAGCCGGGCACGGACTTCCACCTCTTCAAAGAGGGCATCCAGCCGAAGTGGGAGGACCCCGCCTGCGAGAACGGCGGCAAGTGGACCATCCTCGTGCCGCGCGGCAACAAGCAGATCCTCGACAAATTCTGGCTGCACTCGGTGAGAGCACATCATGCATTCTCCGCACCACGGATGCCTACCGATATTGCTTGGGATCGCGCAGGATTTCCTGCTGTGCTTTTCTGCCGCTCTGTTCCAACATAAGATTGAGCCGGCGCCACGACGGATTGTAACACCGCACGTCCCATGTCTCGCAGCTGCTGGCGTGCATCGGGGAGCAGTTCAGCGAGGGGGAGGAGATCTGCGGCGTGGTGGTCAACATGCGGCAGAAGCAGGACAAGGTGTGCCTTGGAGATCCTGAAAACGAAGACCGCCTTCAACGAATTGGTAGTAGATGGTTGGAAATGATCCTGTCGGTACAGGACACAGAGTGTTCACTGGAAATGACACACGCTGCAACATGACATCTTTGCTTTGCGCCGCACCATCGAGTTAAATTCTTCTTCTTTCTTTGCCGCACCATCGATCTACTACTTCCGTGCACGAAGGTGTGCCTGTGGACGAAGACAGCCTCCAACGAGGCGGTGCAGGTCAACGTCGGCAAGCAATTCAAGGAGTTCCTGGAGTACGACCAGGCCTGCGGCTTCCTGACCCACGTGTGTATCCCGCTAAGACCGTTCTGCCTGATTGCGTGCGGCGCTGCATCGTGTCAAGGGTCTTGTGTTGTTCACGAGCTCTGCCTGTCCATGGTCTCTGCCTTGTGTGTCGGGAGGTTCCTCGGGAACTGAGAGCTCAGGCCTGGCCCTGTGCGCGCGTCACGTGGACACTGCGATGGGCTGCCATTTGACGTTACTTGAGTTGGCTGACGTTGGCGGTGCTGTGTCATCATGCAGAGCGATGCCAAGATGGACAGGAAGGCAAAGGTGAGCGAAATACTGCATCATGCCTCTTTACTGTGCCTGTGGCAATCTTCACCGAATATCATATGGCGGCGTCCAATGCTGATGGCTGGGTCTGCTCTTCCACAGGACCGGTACAGCATCTGAGCTGCGGCTGGGCTGGCGGCAGATGAGGCGGCACGCGGCTTAGATTGAGAGGCCATGTCGGCAGCATCCTGCAGCCTTGTGCCGGAGGAAGGGATCTTATTCGTGGTGGTGCATTTTGCGTCGCAGTCATGTGACCGCTGCATTGAGCTATCTGTAGGGCGGCAACAATGGCTTGGATGCTAGGTGTGTAAGCTCTGTCAAAGTCTCCTCAGGGTCGTCAGTTGATTGAGGGACTACCAAGCCCGATACATACCAAATCCCCATCAGCAGGTTGGTGCGCTGGTCCAACCTGGCAGCGCGCGTGCAATAGCCGCAGTCGCTACCACGCCAACAGCTCGCGGATCTAGTCACACCCGGGCTCAGGATGCAACCAAGCTCGCCGGCGCCGCAGCAGCGCCCGTCCTAGCATGTAGCGGCCGGCCTCTCCGGCGTCCAACCACCAGAGCCCCTTTCTTCGCCGGGAGCCTTGCAGCGGCGGATCGCGACGCAAGGCGCTAGTGGGCCGCTCAGCATCCATACTAGGTGAGGATCAGGCACCCAGCAGGCTGCCAGGATGGGCGGTATCCTCGCTGCACCCGCTGCATGCGGGACCAGTACGAGCGGCCAAACCGACACCGGTGATCGCCGGATCCGCGCAGCGTGCATGCTCATCGCGGCTCGACGCTCACACCAGCGCGGTTCCCGACTGCATGCATGGCCTCTGCACCGCTGCCGACACGACCTGCGCCATCGAAGATCGAGCTACCCAACTGGCACTCTACGGGCCGCGCCCCAACTGTTTGCGCGAGGCTCTCATGCACGGCTTCGCTGTAGCTTTTGCGCAAGCAGAACTTCATCTAGGCATGACCATGATCGTCGCAGCGCTGTTTATGCTGGCCGTTCTGAGGCTCGCTCTTTCCGGAACGGTCCTGGTGTGAGCAACTGCAGAGGTGCAGCAGCCCTCAGAACGTGCCGGCAGGGCCGCAGCTACTGCTGATCCTTGCTTGTGCATGACTGCAACATCTGCGCGTATCTCAGCCAAATGCTGTGGCTGTAGCAGCACGGCCTGGAGTAACAGAAGCGTCCTTTTTTCACCATGGTCCTTGCAGGCCCAGCATTGCAATGCGACCGTCATGGCAGCCTTATGGTTCTAGGATGCCATTCACGTTGTCATATAAAGCCGAGACTGGCTGCAGCTCGAAGCTCGGCCGCTCTGTCGGCTAGAGATCTGGTTCGATCACTGCTGTGCAGCGCGTGTTGGTGCAGCACCACAGCGTTCATCCACACGATGCTTGACAAGGGCAGTATAGATACACAGAACGAACCGCTGGTGACAGATGTGGTTCTCGTTGTGCAGGCCGTTAATCCCGCAGTCGGTGCGGAGTGCCGCCGCTGCCCGCTTCAGAAGGGAACCCCGCAGCCGCCGCTGGTAGAGGGCCAGGGCGAACGGCCCCGCAGGGCCGCGGCCGTGATGCACCGCAGCAGAGGCTGGGACAGCTCCATGGCGCACGAGGCGTTCACGGTGCCCGGCGCCACGCAGGGCGTCATATGTCCGCTGGCGACGCAGATGGCGACGGCCATGAACGAGCCCTACTCGGAGGACAAGAGCGTGGACACCAGGCGAGTAAAGAGATCAACCAGATGCACGCCTGAATGAGAATGAGTATCAGTCTTGTATTCGAGCGGCAATGGTCAGCGTCACTAAGAGTGGTGGCAGCACCAGCATACTTGCGCAGCCCACTCCTCATGTCGGAATCTGCTTGCGGCCTGGCCCGAGCTGACCACTTGGGTATGTTTGGTGTTGTGACGATGCACAGTGAACAGATGCTGAAGACCTTTTGTCTCTCATTTCTGCTGCACCGATGCCATGCACTTACAGTTTCGCATTCGGATGCCCACAGCCTGAAGGCGTACAAGCTGGGCAAGCGGCGGTGGTCCTACAACCAGTGCCAGCTGGTCATCCAGCAGGAGGACGGCGAGGAGCAGCTGTCGGTGCTGGAGGCCATGGCCAATGGGCAGGAGGGCCTCAATGAGGAGCACGAGGTGCGGCTAGGGGTAATCAGTCCTTTGTGGTACGTTGAACACATTGCAATCCGCTAGTGCGCCGCTGACGAGCCGCACGAGGTGCCACACTTGACATGGGACCGCTTGCATGCGCTTTGAGGCTGCATTTTCTGCTCATGCCTCGCGAATGAGTCATCGTCCGTCAACTGTAGCTTCGCAGAACTTAAAGCGCAGAGCTTGAACTGCATGTGTCAGATGCTCTTCATGCTTTGTGACTGCTGACGCAAGTTCGCTGATAGATGTGCCCTGAGACGTGTACGGCCCACATTTGCACCCAGGAGAGCGGCGTGGTGTACCATGTGCGGCTGAGCAACGGGCAGCGGGTGCGGGTGCACATCTTTGTGGTGTACGACCGGCCGGACAGCATCCAGCACGTGGCCAAGCCGGGGGAAGACTGCTTTCAGTGGACCTGCGTGCAGCGGGCCTCCTGCAAGAAGGGCTGCGAGGGCCCCATCCTGCGCGCCATCCAGCGCTACGGCCGCCTCGGCAGGTGCGCTGCCGGGCTTCAACTATGTGCAGGTGCAGATGATCTCGAAGGTGACGCAGCCTTGCGCGGCGTTCCGCAGCTGGCAGCACCTCCACAGTACATCCGCTGGAAGCACTTCGCATTGAGGCTTCCTGCTGCTGGACGATGAAAGCAATGGGTTTGAGACGCGTTATGTATGCTGACATGTGCGCTGATCTCCGCTTGCAGGCGCTCTGGCGGGCCAGAGGTGTTCCAGGAGGAGGCGGCGCCATTGAGTAAGTCGGGGCGGCAGCGCGCCAAGACCAGCAAGGCAGCCGCCGCCGCCGCGCGCGCGCGCAAGGAGAAGGACCACGAGCTCAAGGTCTGCCTGCGCTTCTCACATACGAATCGACTGATTGCGCAACTGCCCTGCAATCCAGCAACCAGGAAGCTCCATCCGTTTGTGAGTGCCATGCAAACCTCCATTCCCTGCAACTCTCTTACGCATGAGACATTCAGAACGCACTTCGTGTTGCTTGTATACAGGATGCGCGCTTCATGTACCTGTCCATCGACGAGGCCAGCACGCACGTCGGCGTGCGCTACTTCCGGCTGCTGACAGGCAAGAAACCAAGGGAAAGTTATCTGCCTGCCTCAGCCAGCACGCAGCAAATTCACAGGCAGCATGTCCACATACGATGCTGCAAATCGCGAGGCGCACGGCAACTGGTTGCTATAGCACATACCTGCAGTAAGAATCAGAAACACACCCAGAGAGCTCAACCTAAAAACCCATGTGGCGGTGCAGGCGTGTACACCAACGACGGCGAGATCCTGCTGGGCACCTCGGTCTCCAACCAGATCCGGGTGCTGGCCAACAACGACGTGCCGACCGGCGCGGCCTTCATCCCGCTCGTCGTCCCCATCGCGTGCGAAGCCCGCTCCTCTGTGCATCGCTGATATCCAGCTGACACCGTTTGATGTGCCAATGCGCAATGCTGTTGCCGGTGTGTCGCAGCCAAGGAGAAGAGTGCAGGGGCTGTGGCCGCCCCGTGGCATTGCTCCAGTAATCAGTTATAGATACAGTTTGCTCGGTGCTCACAGGCACAACTGGGAGGGGTGGAAGCCGGCGGCCGCGGGGCGGTCTCGGCGTGCGCGGTACAGCAGCGCCGTCAGCAGCCCGCCAACGCCGTCTGCGCGCGGCTCCCCCACCAAGGAGCACACGCGCTCCCAGTCCAGCAGGTACGCAACAGGCAACCAAGCTGCTGGGTGGCGGCTTGCAGCTATGGGAGGTGGTTGCAGTCCACAGTTATGGGCGGTATCTGTTTTGGACCTCCAAAATCTGCACTGACCGAATGGTCCTGTGTGCACTGTGTGCCATCACTTGCGAAGGCCACGTGGACATGCCTCTGCCTGCTGCATGTCCAAGCACAGATGCCGGTCCCTCTTGCTGAGCGGCCGTTCTGAGTCACTTTCGCTCTTTGGCGACCTGCAGCGACACCAGCCACCCGCGCCACGTGCTGCCCGAGTCGCCGGAGATGCACTCGCACAACCGGCCGCCGCCGGCGGGGCTGGGCGGCGGCCTGGGTGGCGGCGGCGGCCTGGACGCCGGCGGCGGTGGCGGGCTGCTGGACATGCACTCCGCGGTGGGCGGCGGGCCGCCGTCCATCTTCGCGCAGCCCTACCACCTGGAGCTGGACCCGCTGCAGGTCGGTGTGGGGTTTAGGGCTTCTTAAGGCTTGAGGGCTTTTGGGGCTCGATTGAAGCTGCAACCAGCGTTCGATGCCCGCCTGTACCGGCCTGGTCCCTTCGCAGTCCGGTTCTATTGCAACTGCTGTGCAACAGTCAGTCTCTGACTGGCGACCTGCAAATACCGCTCTGCATTGTTGCAGTGAGGCGGCCGTGCACCTCTGTGCTGAGCTCATCTGCTGAGATCATTTCCTGATTTCAATTTCTCATCAACTCGTTTCCAACGCGCAGCTGCCGGACAACGATGAGCTGCAGCAGCGCCCGCTGCCGCCGCTGCTGCACATGCACGGCGGCGGCAACGGGCACAGCCACCACGGCCACCACCACAGCCACCATGGCCACCACCCGGAGCCGGGGCTGCCGCTGCCGCCGACGGCGCGCCGCGGCAGCGGCCTGGGCTCTGGATTTGGATCCCTGCAGCTGCAGTCGTCGCCGTCCATGGACACCAGCTCCTGCCGCTGGGTGCGGAACGGAAACCACACCATCCTTTCGGTCCTGATATATGTTTTTGTTGAATGTTGAGCGCGCCTGGGATTTCTGCGCGCCGCTCTTTGCTGTGCACCATGGAAGTTACCAGCTGGACCCTGATGACAATGTGCTTCTGCTGCAGACGGTGAGCCCGAACGTGCACAGCAGCATGGCGCGCGGCGGCGGCGGCAGCGGCGGCAGCCCCTTCAAGCGCAGCCGCTCCGGCGCGATTGCCTCCCCCGACGGCAGCGGCAGCCCGCTCAAGGGCGGCGGCGGTCCCTCGCTGTCGCCCAGCCCCGTGGATCCGCCGTCCGGCAGCGGCAGCCCCTTCCGGGGCGGCGGCAGCGGCGCCCACAGGTGCGACAATCGATCGCTTCTACTCGGCATTGGCGGCAGAGGCTGCGGCGCAATAGGAACACTTCGTTTAAGGCCTTGGACCCGCACATCAGAAGTTTGATCGAATTCGATGTACAAAACTGATTAGACATGGCTGTTGTGCTTGTCCGCCATGAGGGGTTCTGCAGCGTATCAAGGTGTCGTGTGCGTCTGCGCAGCCCCAGCCGGCAGCAGCGCCACCAGGCGGCGCTGCACTCGCACCTGCTGCAGCAGCGGCTGGCGACGGAGCATGCGGTGGACACCGCGGACCGGCGGCAGCGACAGCAGCAGCAGCATGATTTACGATTTGGTGCAGCGGCACCAAACCAGCGGCGGCAGCAGGAGGCGGCCCTGGAGCAGCGGCTGATGCCCACCCTGGATCAGCAGCTGGCGTCCGGCCAGGAACTGGGGCTGCAGGCCGGGGGCGGCGGCGGCGGCCCGCAGCAGCAGCTGCACCTGCTGCCGCGCCACCTGGCGGGCACAGCCAGCCGGCTGCTGCCATCGCACATCCACGCGCCGCCGGGCGCACAGTTCCTGCCGGAGGGGCTAGGGTTTAGGGGTCCCGAGGGCCTGCAGCTGCGCCCTGCGGACCAGGCGAGGATGTTTCACTCGGCGCGCAGCCTGCCGGCGCACCTGCACCAGCTGAACGAGGTGGGTGGCACAGTTTGCTGCCTTGCGCATGAAGGGCTTTCAGGATGTTCTGGAGCCTGCGTTCGATTGAGACATTGTATAAGTGCCGAAGGAGCCTGCAGCACCAGCACGGCTCGTGTGCGCTGCAGACTCGCACAGCAGGGCCTCTACACACTTGTCCATCCCTTCTACCTTCAATGTAATTCATTCCTACCTTCGATTGCTGCAGCAGGAGCACGCCGACGCAATGCTGCCGCAGATCTTCCACGACACGGAGGCGTCAGACAGCCCCTTCTCCCAGAGCGCGCACCACAGCGGCATGATCGGCGGCGCCAGCCCCACCCTGCCGGGCTACGGGCTGCCAGGTGTGCACCTTACAAGGTTCCTCAAAAGGCAAAAGGTTTTTGTCAAAGCCACGCTTGCCACCTCAACAGGTTGTTTGAGCCTGCCAATGTGGGGCCTGCCACTGCCTGCTGCTGGTGGCACGCTCTAATGACGTCTGCAATCCTTCTGCAGCTCTCAGGAAAGCCCAGTGAGTTGCATCAAGGCCTGCCTCATCGCCCAGCCTGCGCCGGCTGAGTTCATTGGAATCGATGAGAGACTCTGTCACCTTTCCGACTTCATTGCGAGGTGGTTTCCGAGGCGCCGCACCATGATGTCACTCACTCGCCGCGACAACGCTGCACGCAGGCATTGACATGACGGACTGGCTGCTGCCGCCGGCGGAGCAGCTGCAGCCGCATGAGAGTTCCTCGCCCGCGCCGCCCTACTGCAGCGTCAGCGGCGGCGGCGGCGGCAACCTGAAGTCCGTGTCGGCGGTCTCGCTGCCAATCACGTCCGCCGGATACCTGGGCGTTCGGTCCTGCAGGTGCGTGTCGATGCAATCGTTTCTGTTCAAGATGTGGAATGTCATGCCACACCTGCTGGGGGCAACAAATCTGCCAACCAAGCAACCAATCACAACCCCTTCGAATCTCAACCATAGCTGGCAGCAGACGCTGACGCTCTGTCTTTGTTTGTGCAGCCTGGAGCTCGCGATCACGGACACGATGCTGCACGGGCCGGCTCGCAGCGGCGGGGAGGGCGATGATCACGAGAAGTTTGGACCGCTCAGCGCGGACCTGTGACCGGCTGCTGCCCCCACAACCTAGCTAGCTTCGGCAGCATCAAGACCACTAATTCATGCACATTGTTCGAGCACGAGCGCTATTTTGTCGCCCTGCCGGCCAATGGGTGGTCAGCGCTTGCGGGGGCATGCCGGCGTGCGTGGTGGCCATCTATACAGTCTGCCGGTTTTCTGCGGGCTGCAGACTGCGCTGGGCCTCACACATTCAAGGCGATCGGAGGAGTTCATTAGCTGGGCGAGAAGCAGCGGCATCCCGAAGATGATGGTGGATGCCACAGACTAGGTAGCTAGAGCAAAACGGCATCCGGGCAGAACTGTTGTGTTTTATATGTTGTCTGGCCAGGTATATACTGCAGAATGGCGAGTATCGTTACACATGTCTTCATCCGGAGGCTTGCATCCGTATCCTCGCTAGAGTTGGCCAACATCTGCGGCGTCATCGCATTTGTAGCTGTAACCCAATAACATTCGTTGTTCATAACAATCTCCACTTCAGACGCCACTGCTGCGATCCCACAACAAGTGTGCCAGTATGAAGGCACACGAACGTGCGTGCAGCACACCGGCGCTGCTGCGGTGTCCTGACGGGTATGTCCCCGTTCAAACTGTTCCCCTCCGTGTGTCCCCATGTCCAGCAGAGTCTCTCTGTCTCCGTGTCCAGATTCATGCATCCTTCCGCAAGAATGCCATGTCCAATTCCTCAGACGGCCTGCGTTACATCAACAATCAATGTGACCCAACTTGTGCATGCCTTGCACAAGATGGATCCACCGTGTGCATGCCACTCCACAAGACGGGGCACATGGCAGGATACAACCTGCATCACGGCCGAAGTCACACTGAGCAACAGCAGCTTACTGAGCAGAATAGGAGGTGTAGTAGTTGAAGCCGGTACCCATCCAAAGCACCGACACGCCTGCACACGGGAATGATGCCGTTGACTTCACACGGTGTGTGTGCGTCATGACTGGTACTTCATGATGCGCTTGGCTCAGTGTGCTATCGTACATCAGGCAGAAGGGATCACAGTATGATGAAGGGCTGGCAACGCGCACCTGCTACTATCATGGGCTGCAGTGCCGACTTCAGGCTTACTGTCTTGAAGAACAACAGCTCGCTTGTGAAGAAAGCCAGTGCAAGCCCGAAGGACGCCAATGTCGCGCCTGCGATCGGCAGAGAGAATTACTTCAACCTAGCATGCCCTTCCCTCTGCAAATTATTTGTTTGCTTTGCATACAAAATGCGGAGACGCCACTGCCAATGTTGGTGCGCTGACGTACAGCAGAGGACGAGGCAGGATCACTCACTGTAGATGGCCCTGTTCTGCGGGTTCTTTGCGCAGAACAAGCACAGGATGCTGGACGTGGCTGTCCACATAGCGAAGGTTCTCCCGTTCAACTCCGTGACTACGTCGCACCAACAACGGTGTTATTTTACCGTCAAGGCATTCACCACATAGCGAGACAGAGTATGAGTATGAGGCCACCGCATCTGGCTTACCTGCGCCTGGCACTGTGTCAAACAGGTTGGTGGACAGGCGGCCGACATTCAGGTAGCCCAGATAGACTGCGCGCACAAGGCCCAAGGTACTGAAAGCCGCAAGGCAGGTCGAGATCGATGATGGTCACAGCGGGTCGACGCTTCAGGCAGGCGAATAGCAGCAGCAGTCGCATGACGAGGACAGCGGCAGCCTTGTTGAGACAGTGGCGTACCTGAGAGTAACCTGAGGAATGCCACCACCACCAGCCATCGGCGCAGGGCAACGACGGACGGCATGCCGTTTGTGTGCTGCAGTTAGAAGCTCTATGACAGAGAGTATGGCGCTTCAGCAGTTGTCAGATCAGAGGTGTGAACGTGCAGAGGTTCAAAACAGGCCAGGCCGCTGGTGCGCAACTCGGTGGACAGTGTATTGCAAGCAGGGAGAGTTGTGACCACTTGGCGAGCAAGAACGCTGCTGAACGCAATAACTGCAAATCACAAGTGACTGGTACTCTGGCAACAGAGCCGGCGGGCAGAGAAGGGATTTGTGCGCACATGCGTGCATATCGTGCATGCGCGATCACCACCACAACAGTCATCGTTTGCAGAGCGTCAGCCCTCACAGACGCTGCATTGCATTCTGGGGTTTGGCAGCGACCCGCTTTCGCACGAGGTGCACCAGCTTGTCTGTCCCATCTGCCACGTCCACAGCTTGGAATCTTGACTGCGATCGTTTGGCCGCGCCAGCTGCTTCCACACTGCATCATTCTTGGTGCGCACTGTTGCCAACAAGGCCCGTCATGCTCATCAGCCACAGCGGCGCCTGCGCCCATATCGCCGGGCCCGCCGACAGGGGCGGCGGTGCAGCCCTCAGCTCACAACCTGCGCCGCTGCACCGACAGCTCGCACATCCTCCCCGCCAGCAGCGGCAGAGGCGGGCGCCCCACGCGCCCGCAGCCCGGAGCGCGTTTGCAGATGAAACAGCAACGGGGCAGGGCCGCCGCCGCCGCGGGCCGCCGCCGCTCCTGGAACGTACCGGCGAGCTGGCGGCGCTGCTGCAGGAGATAGGCGCGGCGGCGCTGGCCTCCGGCCCGGCGGGCTTCAACAGAGCCTTCCAGGCGGCCCAGGCGGTGGCGTCGGTGGCCGTGGAGTACGCGTCCGACCTGCAGCGGGGCGTTGTGCCGCCGCCGCCGCGCGTGCTGCGCCTCCTCTTCGAGCGCCTTGGCACCACCTACATCAAGCTGGGCCAGGTGTGAGAAGCGATACACAGAGACCAATCAGCCATCATGGGGGGCAAGGCACGGCATGCGGGCAGGAGCACAGAGAAGACAAGGATAGCAATATGTGCAACTGGGGGGGGGGCAATGCAGATTGCTCTATTTGTGTGGGACATTGATGCCGCTCTCCTGCTGGCTTCACGCAGTTTGTGGCTTCGTCGCCGACGATCTTCCCGGCCGAGTACGTTGAGGAGATGCAGGCGTGCCTGGACAACGCGCCGCCGGTGCCGTGGCCTACCATCAGGCACGCAAATTATCTTTCATACTTTCATTCAGCAAATGCGCCACAAAAGCCAGCACGGCGCCGCTCGCTTTCAAGAAAGACCTTGCACCGCATACTTCCGGGCACCTTGCATTTGCACCGCCGGTGCCATGGCCCTCCATCAGGCAAGTGGCAGCAAACGCGCCGCGGGAGCCGCCGTGTTGCCGCTTGAGGCATTGCAAGTCTGCACCGCAAACTGCTCTGGCGATTGCCTGGTAGTTACTGAGTCTGCTGCGGCAGGCGGCTACCCATAAGCGTGAGTCAATCACATCTGAGGGAGGCGGTCGCCTGCTTGCAGGGTCGTCATCGAGCAGGAGCTCGGCACGCCACTGGACAGCGCCTTCTCGTCTGTCGAGGAGGTGCCCCTCGCAACGGCCAGCATCGCGCAGGTGCAGCGCAGTGATGAACTGTCAGTGGACGAGGTCGAGAGTCTGCTGGCTGTGATTGGTGTACAAAGAGTTTGAATCCATTAACCGAATTCGGCAAGCATTGCGCAGGTGCACCGCGCGACGCTGCGGCACAGCGGCAGGGACGTGGTCATCAAGGTGAGGTCTCCCTGTCGATTGCTCCGACAATTTGACAGCCAACCTGTCGTGAACCCCCTGCCATACATCCATCCTCGTCATGTGTACCGGCAGCTCACCGCCAGTGCTGCTCTCGCTGCCTTGACGGTTTGGATACGCCAGCCGACCAGTCGCGATAGCGCACCGCACGCAGAATTGACGTCAACTCTATTCGATTTACCTTCAATGGACCTGGCAGGTGCTGAAGCCGGGTGTTGAGGAGTTGCTGGGAGTGGACCTGGAATTCTTGGAGACGTCTGCAAAAATCTTCCAGTTCATCGACCCGTCGCTGGAGCGGACTTCACTGGTCGACATCCTAGGCAAGCTGCCCTGCATCAGCACAGCATGTGCCGTGCTGGTGGAGTGCACGTGCTGCTCCGAGAGCTGGCCCCTGACCCAGGGCATCATGAAGAGGCGAAGAAAAGCTGATGTCGACTTGCCCACAGGTGACATCAGGCGCAGCATGATGAAGGAATGCGACTTCGTGTCAGAGGCGCGCAACATCGAAGCCTTCTCCACTTACCTGGACAGCAACGGCCTGCGGCAGGTAGCCACTGCCCCTTTCGTCTTCACCCAGCTGTCCAGCAAGCGGTGCGGACCCTTTCCGCTCATACAAGGTCTCGTTTCACCTGTGTGTCGGATGCCGCACCCACCTTATGAAACAACCAGCGGTCCAGACAAACATGCAATTCGCATCTTCAAATGCCATCGTTCGCTCAACCATATAAAGCACCTGTCAGATCGAGGCTGCTCCATGCAGGGTGCTGGTGATGGAGCGACTGGAAGGGGTGCCGCTGACAGACCTGGCAGCCATCCGCGGCGTCACGGCGGCAGATCCCGAGCAAGTGCTCATCAAGTGCGGCACCGGCTTCAGCACTGCACAGCTGCATTTCACATGCACATCCATTCCTTGATCGTGTATGACTAGCACAGCAGCCTTCACATGGCACAGCCATGGTGTAATTCTGTTATCCTGTTTCAGGCCGTAATGGCTCTCGGATCTGCTGCAGCGCGCTCAACGTGTGGTTCGGAAGCGTGGTCAACTGCGCCAGCTTCCACGCAGACCTGCACGCAGGTCAGTGTCATACCATCACGTTGTTGTCCAGTCTCGTGGTAGACGCGACAGCTGCACACCCTGCAGCCGTCCACCCTGTTGCGTACAATCCTGTCGCTGGCGGAAGCACGGGACGGGTGGTGACAGGGTGTCCAAGCCGTCAACGAGATTCGCCTGTCATAGGCAACCTGCTGGTGATGAGCGACGGGCGCGTGGGCTTCATCGACTTTGGCATCGTCGGCAGCCTGGCGCCAGCATCGTGGCAGGCCATCCAGGTTTGTGCGCCGCATGTTATCATCTGTCCAATGGTTCAGCGGGGCGGTTTCCAGCGAAATTGCGCATTTCAGGTCAATATGCGGAGCAGCCAGCCACCTTTGGGTTCAAAACCTGCTGCAGCCACGCAAGTAAACACGTTTTCAAACCTTGCACACTGAGTGTCGTGGTGGACCGCAGGCACTGGCCGCCTCGGCAGCCGTCTCGGACTTCGAGACGATTGCCCGGGCGCTGGCCACTGTGGGCGCCACCAGGAAGGACATCGACGTCCAGGTGCGGTACATCAGGAATCTATTTGACAAATTGTTCACTTGTTTGGTGCAGCGACATCTGTCTTTGACAAGTCATACACAGACGAGACAAGCTCTGGAAGGGAGGACGAACAGCAGAGGAATCAAATGCAGGCGTTTGGGCGCGAAATAAGTGGCCAATAAATGAATGAACACCAAGAAACAACTGCAGGCATTCGGGCGCGACCTGCGGCAGCTGTTCGAGGACTTTGACACCATCAACCCGGCGTCGCTGTCTGATGCGCTGGGAGCCAGCCCGACCGCAGCAGCAGACACCGCAGATCAACAGGTAGATACTGAGATCACAACTTCAGATTGGGGCTCCTTTATTATTTATGCGCAACGTCGTTCCCTGCATCTCCATCTCTTTTGGTCAGTCTCAGTGTCTTGTGGTCAGTGACCCCCACATGCTGCGTTTGAGCTGACCTCGACCGTGCCTCGCTGGCTGCGCAGGTCAACAGCTTGTTGCTCCGAGTCGTGGCTATTTCAGACGGCTACGGAGTGCGCTTTCCCAGGTGCGCCAATCTCCACGTGCGCTTCAAGTGTTGTGATTGAAAGGCAGCATTCTGCAGGGTGCAAAGGCGTTGCGGCAGTTGTAGAGCGGCAGAACACAGAACACAGAGCCATGCAATGCCTCAAATGCAGTTCTCGATAGGTGTACTACATGTTACAATATAATACCAGTCTCAACTCAATTCTATGTTTGAACCAGCAAACGTCAATTGTCACATTGTAAAATTTGCTACTGCCGCGCAGGGAGTTTGGGCTGCTTATCAAGCAAGTCTTATACTTGGACCGCTACACACGCATCCTTGCACCCGAGTTGGACTGGGCACGCGATGACCGGGTGTCAATGATGCGATAGGACACAATCACGACCGTCATCGCGGACAGAATCATATCAGCTCTGGTGCGATCTAACACCTACTCGTTTAAAGACCCTTGAGGTTGATTTGCACTGGAACGCTGCTGACAAGCTATCAAGTACAAACGTTTGGGGGACCGGCAGCACATGTGTCAGCACCTCGATATTCATTTGATTTTGTGCACCTGGACAGAGCTGTTGTCAAAACGGCTGTTTCTATATGAACACCTGAACATACTCTCGTCCTTGTGTGTTATGTTGTATTGTCTTTCGAACGTTGCTTTAAATGGTCCAGAAACCTTGCCGGCATGCATGCTGAACACTTGTGCACTTTAGTTACACACAGTAACAAATCATCATGATGTGTTACTTGGGCGAGTACCCGAATAAGCTCAGTGACGCAGTTGAAACGTGGGAGCGCGCATGCGCAGCACATGGTGAATGCAAGAAACAACACAGGCGGACGGAGCGGGCAGTGCAAGCTTTGCCCCATACCGCCGGAGACTGCTACGGCTCAAGTCCTTCGATTACGTTATATGCAGTCCATTGTGCCGATGTTCCTGCGTCAGGCGCCGCATCATCTGCTGCTCACATCAGGGCGTTGGCGCCAGCGCCGTACCCCTGCACGAGTGCAGCCAGCAACGATGTCAAGCCAACAGCTGGCGTCGTGGTTGCCGCGTGGCAAAACCGAGGGAAAATTCTTGAAAGGACCACACCCCACAAAGGAGCAGATAGACAGCACGGACCTGGTCGACAGGCAGGTTGGTGCCATTGATGTCGGTGGCGGCGTCGCTGAGCAGGAAGCAGATGACGCCCGCCATGGCCTGCGGCGACACCATGCGTCGGTGCAGCGGACACAGCGCCGCCATGCCCGCTTCCATCATGGCCTTGCCCGCCTCCTCCCCATGTTCTGCGATCATCTGGGGCGCCAGCCCCGCCGTCATCGGCTGCGCACAGGACAGCAACAGCACAGCGTCAAATTGGCAACTGCAGTGGGTTCTGATAATAGGAATCGGTGGGCTGTAGGAAATTAAATGCAAATTTTTCGAATGTGATCTTGATGCACAATCGTGGAGCAGTGGCATGCAGACATCTGTGCAGAGCTCTTCCCATCTGTGTACAGACATCTGTACAGCGTATTGCAAGGGCTTCTCCAACTCCTGGCAGGCTGAGGCCGGAACAGACCCTGCTCACCGTTTCCACGCTAGTCGGCGAAACGCAGTTGACCCGGATCTTGTCCTTGCAGAGCTTCGATGCGGCGACCTGGGTCATCCCGATGACTCCGAATTTTGTGACGGCATACGAGGGGTCGATGCCTGGGTTGCCGCGCAGCCCAGCGACCTGCATAGCATTCGATCGACATCTTCAGACAGCCATGTGATGAGCTACAGCAGCAGGAGGATGTGCAGGCAGTACTGCAACCACTGATGTCTAGGGGCAACATAGGTTCTCCCATGCACGCACGCTGGCAATGGTCACGATGGAGCCGCCGCCGTCGCCGCCCATCCGCTTGAGAGTCCTGCGTAACAGAACAGCAGGTGCGGCGGATGAGCAGGATTCAACTCGATCTGCAGACTTTGCCGTGATCCAAGCGAATGAGAGTGCATGGCAGCACACAACACATCATGCATGACCTAGTCTTGTTCCATCTTACCGAGCGCAGGCCTGGATGCTGAGGAAGGTACCTGTGGCAGGATGAGAATCGAACTTGCTGAACCCTGCTGAAGTACAGTGTGCGACCAGCACTCCCCAATGCGAGCGGCCAATGCGAGCGGCCAATGACTGCTAGCGATAGGGCAGGCACAAGAAAAAGTCTCTCGAACCTCGCAGGTTCACGGCGCAGGTGTTATCAAACTCCTCCGCGGTGATGTCTACAAAGGGTGTCGTGTGCGAGTGTGCGACAATGCCGGCTGTGCAGACTGCGCCGTGCAGCGCCCCGAAGTGGTCGGCGGCCGCATCGAAAGCCTTGCCGACGCTCTCCTCGGACCTGCGCTGCCCATATGTCATGCTTAATGATGCTCTTTGCGCATACTATCTCCGTAAGGGAGCTCACCAGCGACTTCAGTGCTTGGATGCGGCAGCCTGGTATGCGCGTATGTGTTACAACATGCGCGCATGTGTTTCGACATGCTTCAAGTTCAAGCCTGCAGGGCGCACCTGACGTCGCAGTGGACGAAGAATGCGCGGTCCTGGCCCAAGTCCTCGACCAGCGCAGCGCCTGCGTCGGCGTTGAGGTCAGCGATGGCGACGTGGCCGCCGTCCGCAACAATGCGGCGCGCCACAGCGGCTCCGATGCTGCATGGCAGGAGTGACCGTCTTGGGATCAGCCCATTCGACATGCATGTTGCAACAAGATGATTGACGTGGAAAGATGCTGTCAGCATCGGCAATGTCAGCAGCCTTCAGAGACCTCCTCGGACTCGACCGCATGCACCGACTTGCGTGTAACATCGCGCAGACCGGAGCACATCGGGAGTAGCTCACCCTCCACAGCCTCCGGTTACAAGAGTCACTTTGCCCTCCTGAGGGCCTGTCGATCCGCCAGCCATTGCTGCACCTCCGTGTGTGTCGTGCTCCGATGCGGTCAATTTGCGCACAACGCGATCGAGTGCCCACGCGCTTGTCAATGTTATCCGACACGCTCGTCAATGTTATCCAATACAAATCTCTGAGGCTTGATCGTGAAAAGTTGCACTGCGAGAGAGGTTGTGGGCAGCACGTTCATATCCCGTGATCCGTCCATCGTCAACGACCCTACAATCTGGCAACAACAATGCTTACACTGCAACTTCCCAGTGGCGCCCGATCATCTGTTCCATGAGTTAAACACCACAACACTTATCGGATCTGTAGCTTTCGCACAGGCAGCAGAATACCTGAGCTTCCGACCACGAGCAAGACCATCAGTCGAGGTGCAGCTGGCCTTGGAGACTCCAGGCTGCCCTGAAGAGATAACACAGCCAGAGAGCCATCATATCTCATTGAGACTGCGGCCCCATCACCTCGATCGCACCACCGCAGCGCAGGCACAACTGGTCGAAATGGCGGCGTCAGACAGCCCAAGGGGTGCTCATGTTATTTCAGGGCTTGGATTCCTCATTGCTTCTTCTGTCCATGTTACCCAGGTTGCTGCCGCCAAGCTGGCGCCACACTCCATCCGCGTGAACGCCATATCCCCGACAGCCATCGCGGACTCGGTGAGCTTGCGCATGCACGCAGTGACATTCACATTGAAATGTGCATTAAGCCATCGCCTGGCGCTGCAAGATTTACAACTGTTTTTCTCGCAACTCCTTCTCCTGTGCTGCTGCAGCTGCTGGTGCACAATGCCATCGAGGCGTCAGGCCAGGACCCTGCCGCCATGATGGGAATGACAACCCAACTGTGCGCCACGCTGCACCCCGGAGAGCTGACTCCCGTTGGCGCCGTGGCAGATGCCATCGAGTTTCTGGCCAGCGACAAATCCCTGCACATCACGGGCACGGACACTCCAGTAGACCAGGCAAGAACGCTTTCTTTCTCCCACTGCCATTGCAGTGACCAGCACATTCTGCCCCTCATGCATCAGCGGCAGGCAAAGAGTGTTGATGCATGTATGTGCGCAGGGCTGGGCGGCTGGCGCGGTCAATATGCCATCGTGAGCATAGCTGTGGACATTGCGATTATTCCGACCCTGGCGGCCTGGACGACACTTGAGCGCGGTTGCTGACGACATTGAAGGAATGACTCGCATGGTTCTAGCGCATCGGTTGATGGCTGTACCGGTTTGAAGATGCTTGCACACCTGCAGCTAGGTGTGGCGCTTTTGAGATGTCTAGAGCGTTTCAGCTGTTGGTACTGGCAGCCTGTCCGGCTCAAGGCGCCACTTTCACCGTTTGCAGAACAAATTCTGTTGCAAGTTCAGGACGGAGATTGGAAATGCCCAAAGAATGAAAACGGAGTCAGTTAACGAATGTCGTCCAGTAAACTGCAAGTCTGAGGTCATAAACCCCCCGTCACCAAACCCTCACACCACCAACGCATGTTTCATGCCTTCAAACGCACGCCGGCGGATGCGGGCACGCAAATCTGGCTGACGTGTTTGCCGTTGGTAGCTCTGGCGAGAGCTGCAGGACCCGCGCCTCTCCAGGCTGGAAGCCAAACTGCCTGTGGTTTCGCAAGTCCGCCCCCACCGCCGCCGCCTGCATCGCAGTGCATGTCGATGGTTCATTCAGACCGTTTCGGGCAACAGCTCTTGTCATCACAACCACCGGCGTGCTCACAGCGCTGAAGATCTGCTTGGGTCGCACTGCATGTTCGCACTGTATTGACGATTTGCTCGTTGCAACAGCGGCGCTCATCAAGACAGAAGCAATTTCAGAGCAACAGCTCAGCTCACACGTCAGCAACCTGATGACATGCGTACTTGCAGAATGGAAAGGTTGTCGCTGTCGGGCGACACAATGATGATCACCGCGCCGCTCCACTGGCTCTCCGTGATGCTGACGACCTGCTCACGCGCGCGAAATGTCTCACAGCTGTGCCTGATCGCACGTTGTAACAAAGCACGTTAACAACACGAGACATGCCAGCTTGCACTCTAGGTCTACGAAGACAGGCTTTCTGTGAAGCCAGCGCACCTGCCGCACTCGCACAAGCACGTCGGCGGCCGACTCGTTGGGCGTGCCGTCTGTGCCGTGGAAGGGCCGCCACGACGGCGACTGCCGGTCTCCCGCCTCCACCTGCAGGCTGGCCTCCTCCAGCCTGGGACAGCAGCTGGCTTACCTCACAACAGTGCTCGAAACACTCTCTTGAAGAAGCCACAAAAATGCCCCATTTTCTAAGACACATCAAATGACAGACAGCACACTCACGTGTAGCCCTCCAAAGCGCCTAGTCCGCGAGGGTCCAGAAAGGAGAACTCTGCGCGGTATGCGAATCCAGATGTTGAGACAGCCACCCTTTGACAACACAGCAAGAGTTTCTCTCTCGCGCAGAATCGGAGGGCCACATGGTCAGGGTGCGCGGTCATGCAACAAACATGGGCATGTGCAGGTGCCGATGCGTTTTGCAAGGCTTGTACCGAATTGATCACCTGGCACGATGCGGTTGCGGCTGACACCCAGCTGCGAGCCCAGAATCTCTGCTGTCTGGTAGGACCGCTGCGTGATTGAGGGCCAGATGTAGATCGACTCGTTGTCCCAGTCGAAGCCGTCGGCGTTCCTAATGGCTGGCAGCGCGCCTTTCACGACCTGCGCAGCAACAAGTGTGTACCTTAGGGTGAGTTCCACGGACGCTCTTGCTCGGGCAGCCCCCTGGCGATTGCCTTTGTTGCCACCTTCACGGCAGCCCAGCGTGTTCCCGGGCGGCGGCCTTAGAGAGTTGTGGCAATGCACAGCTGTTGCGCCAATCGAGTCCACGTGGGCTGAGGGTGTTACAAAAAATCAAAAGTTCAGAATGACCAAGAGGAAATCCGAGAAGAAGGATTTGCATTTCACCTGGCGCTTGCCCAGCTGCGAAAGACCAGAGTCCATCGATGTCTTCGCTACGGGGTTTGTCAGCACATAGCCAGCCGCCTCCGCCGTCGACTCGCCGGCCCGCACCAGAATATATCGATTTTTCAGGCGGCTGGTGGGAAACTGCACCAGCGCCGCATCCGCCCGGTCTGGCCGCACCCACCTGCGTCACCAGATCATTTCAGCGCCTGTGCACATACACTGGAGTGTGTGTCGAGTGCATTGCGTGCAAGGTACTACATGCGTGCAGATTGTAGCTTGCATATGCGATGTCGTCGGCCTGATATTCGTGCGTTTCCAGAGCCACGGCGCCGACCTTGTGCCGGTGTCCAGCGCTGCCGCCAGTGCCGCCAGCTGCAGGAGCGCCTTCCTGCGGCTGTTGCCCGCTCCTGAGAGTGGTGCGGCGTCGCCTGCAGCTGGTTCATGCCTCTGCCGCGATGCTGGGGTGTCGCTGTTGCTGTGCTGCGCTGCATTTGCTAGGTGTAATCGTGCTCTGCGACCACTGGGACTGCTGACGAGCGGCCTGCAGCACGTCCTGGGATCACAAGTGGCTGGTAACGCTTGCATCGTGACCGGATCAGCTCGGAGACAAGCCCCTTCAGGGGAATTGTAGGGCTCAAGAGGTTCAAGATTTCAACTCAAAAAGATGGCGTATCAGAACAGGCGCGCAAACGGTTCGCAACTAGTGCAATCTAGAAAGTGTGTGACTGGTGCGAGTTTGAAACTACACTGTGGCTCGGCTGACTACATGGCGTTCTGGCCATTGCTGGCGTGTAGAGTCCCCCTATCATCGACACACCTGACGACAGTTCCCTGCATTGAGTCGCGGAGGACCAGGGTCTCCGAGTGACCAAGAGGGGCAGGTCAGCGCCACCAGGATGATCGCTGAACAGCCTCGGCCGTAGGAGCACAATCGTGCTCGCAGCATCCGCGACGCATGCTGACACATCACATCGATCCGATTGTTCGCAGTGGCACCCTGCGTGCAGACTTCAATCCAGATTTGTATTCGAACCTCCAGCCGAGCAACCTACGGGAAGCATATGTGGATCTACTGAACTGCCTCAGATGTGAAATCCTTCTTATGCAAGCCAGTCAGTCGCATGCATTGCATACCCCCATCGATGCGGGCTGCAGCACCAGACATTCATCGCACAGCGGCTGCGCCGATGCGGCGATGGTGTCAGGAGCTGCCGGGCATTCAGCGGACTCTGGTGGCAGCACGCCATGCATCAGCAGTGCCGTCGGCCACTTGCACAGCTGCCCGTGATGTTCTGAAGCGGGCGCGCAGCTGCGCTGCCTCCGCCAGCGGCAACGGCAGCGGCAGCAGAGACCTGGCCACAACAACAAACGTGGCGCACCCCGCCAGCTTCGCTTCGCAGGCATTTGAAGCACAACCTCGCGCCGCAGGCAGCAGCAGCGGTAGTGCGCTAGCGGAGGAGTCTGACATTGAGACGGCCCTGGCGGCGTGTTTCACTCGGCTGGGCCGCAGCCCAGACAGCCCCGAGTGCGCGGTCATGGTGAGTGGCGAGACTGCAGGGAAATCACAGCTTCGAAGTGAAAGATAATGTATTTGTATCTACCACAGTAGTGTGTGTATCTTTGTGACTTGAGCCGGTGCCGCATCGATGCACAACCCGGCCGTAGCTCACACATTCCTCTGTGTGCTAGGCGGCCACGCTGCGGGACAACTGGTACTTCACTGCGGGCGAAGCGCTGGAGATGTCAGAGGTGCGTGAACTTCTGCTCGGCGGTCTGTCGGCAGTGCAGAAGCTGCATGGCGCTGCCGGCTCCTGCGGAAATGTCTGTCCCCACGGCTGGCCACACTGGCTATCAAGCGGATCACTACCATTGTGAGCACCGCACGATGCAGTCATTGGCCCGCAGGGACTTAGAGACTTATTTTCATGCCTGCAGGCGCAAGCGCTGGCGCTGCGGGTGCCGCTGCGGCTGCTGGACACCATGCGAACGCTGCTGCAACCGCCAGTGGACAGCCAGCAAGCAGCCACCAGTTCTCCTGTGGCGGCTGCTGTGGCTGCCGCATCAGCAGCGGTTAGGCGCAGCAGCCAGCCGCCTGCCGCAGCCAGCATGTTATCGTCAGATTCTGACGACGCAGACGCTGAGGCCACGGCGGAGGCTGCGGCAGCGGCAGAGCTGGCAGAGGCGGACCCGCTCAGCGATGCAGATCTGACGAGCGCAGCGCGGCTGGCAGGTATGCAGCAATCGCATGATCCACTGTCGTGTGCTTTGCATTTGCCGCTTGGCATGCTGCGCCGCATGTTTTGTCGTGCATGTTTCGTGGATTGCACTGGGCTGCAGCAGGACAGCAACCAGCCAATGAGCATGTTGAGGAGCCTCAGGGTCTCACACAGCGTCACGTCGTACTTGCGCACCCCTGCTCTCTTCCTCCACTTCGCTGCCCTTGGTCCCGGTATGGAACCTCAATTCCGAGATCCATGTCAGTGCGGGAGCGTTGCTCTTGCAGAGAAGGTGACGGCGTCGATGCCGGAGCTAAATCCCGACATCTTGCAGCGGCGGTGCCCCAGGCGGCAGCGGGCGGCCGGGGCCGGGGCAGTGGAGTATGCAGTGCGCGTCACCACACGCAAGCGGTTGCCGCCCTACGCGCTGAAGGTGCATTGCACCATCCTGAGCTGTACTTCACACAGTCACATGCGCATTGCGTATGGCAGAGACGAGTGATGACTAAAGCTGGCCTCTTTTGCCAGGCCAGGCATCTGCCGGAGGGGCTAACGTTGGAGGTCGAGCGGTTCCAATTGTGCATGCATGGGTTACGTTTACTAGGTTTGTGAGGAAGGTTTGATACCCAACTTCCGACACACAGGCCAAGGCGCTGCCGGAGGCGCTGGCGGCGGAGGTTGAGGCGTTCCAACTGTTGAGATTGCTGCTGTGTTTGAGTTTCAAGACAAGACTGATCTTTTGCACTGACCCGAAGGCCAAGGCGCTGCCGGAGGGGCTGGCGGCGGAGGTGGAGGCGTTCCGTAAGTGGGCCACCGTCAAGCACTTTGGCGCGCAGTCGGACCCCGTGGCCCCCGTCACCGCCAACAAGTACGTCGACCACCTGCGGTGAGCCCTGAGGTTCTGTGGGCAATGTGGATTGTGCAAAACCTTCCAACTGTCGTCTGCTATCGTGGCTGCTATACTGGTGCATCGACGCGAACGAATACATCGAGCGCAGGGGCATCCTGGGGTGGCTGGTCACCGAGCGGGGTGCCGCTGGAGGAGGTGACCCTGCAAGCTGCATTGTCAAACCACTCTTTCGCTGCCACAGCACTCTGGGCGCTGAGCACGACGCTCCTGGCTGCAAGCGCAGGGGCGTCCTGGGGTGGCTGGTCAATGAGCGGGGGGTGCCGCTGGAGGAGGTGACCATGCGCCACATCGTCCCCTCCCACGACCGGCAGGTGACCAACCGATGTGCTGCTGAATCCCTCCTTAGAGAGCCGCTCGGGGAGCAGCCGAGGCGCTGCAGCCTGCAGTCCTCCGCCCTCCTGTCCTGAGGCTGCAGCAGCTGCCTGCCCGGTCCTGAAGACTTCGTGCGGTTGTGCCACAGCCGATGTCATCAAACGGCAGTTGCCTCAGCCCGTATCCCTCAACAGTAGCGACTCTCCAATTCAAGTGTGCCTGCCGCAGGGCGTCGCAGTCGTGTTTGACTACGTGCAGTGGCTGACGGGGGAGCGGGGCGTCAACGTGCGCACTGAGGGCATCGTCCTCCGCTCCATCATGGCCGCCGCCAAGTTCCTGTACCACGCCGAGTCCACGGTGGGAAGAATCTGTTGACAGGTCCGAATGCAACTTAGGAATTCTCAGTCCTGCCACAGATCAGCAGGCCGGATATCCCCGAAGTGGTGCCCTCTTCATCTGCCAGGTGCGGCCGGCGGAGGGAGATATGTCAAATTGGTCGGTAGAGTCAAAGCGGCAGCCCTGCTGACCCTGATCAACTTTGACACAATACCCACTGATTATGTAGGTGCGGCCAGCGGAGGGCGACAGGGCGTACAGCGACCTGGAGGTGGTGCGGGAACTGCGGGCGCTGGCCAACGCCGCCAAAAAGGTGGGTGCGAGCGGAACTCCTGAATTCTGGGGCGACCCGCAGCTGATGAAGACTCGCATACTGCGAAATATTTAGCGGAAATTCTTGGCGACCTTGCAAGGTCGCCACTGAGGATTCTCTCAATTGAGAGAGTCCTCGGTCACTGTCCCCACCGGCGGGCCGCACCAGAAAGTCGATGCAGCCGACCATCACATAGCTTGTGATCCCGTCGGAGGAGCCGGCTTTGTGCCACCCTGAGGCAGCCTTGCTCTTTCGCACTTGTCCGCCAACGCCGCCAGTCACTCCCTGATCTGTCCCCACCGGCTCTGTCCGCTGTGCACCCTGCAGGCCGGCAGAGTTGCGGGCCGCAGCAGCGACGAGGCGAAGAAGTGGCTCGACTGGCCGCAGTACCTGGCCCTGGTGCAGCAGCTGCGTCTGGAGTGCGCAGGTGTGCATGTTGTGCGTCTGCAATCATAATTGAGTTCATAAGCATGACGCATTCTCGCACCTGGCGGATGCCACAAGGATGCCAGAACCGACAAATCCACCCATCTGCAGGCCTGGACGCAAAAGGCAAACCGCGGGCGCTGAGCGCGGTGGCGTGGAGCATGCAGCGCTACCTTATCTTCGCCATCCTGTCGTGCGTGCCCGACCGCCAGCGCACGCTGCGGGAGCTGCGCGTTGGCAAAACCCTCGTCAAGGAGGGCGACACGTGCGTTCATGACCCTATGAACACCCGTGCATGCATCCTTCGTCCTTGAGCAATCAACGAGGTTTTTGCTCGTCAGTAGCACCCTCGTCAAGGAGGGCGACACGTGCGTGCATCCTTCGTCTGGTGTGCATTTGTCGGCAAGAGCCTCGTCAAGGGAGGAGACACGTGCGGGCCAGCCGAGCAGCAGACAAGGTTTCGATAGCTGCTGAGTTTGCATGCGTCTGAAGATGGTCAACTCTGGGTTGTGCACCGTGTATGCATGTCGGTCTGCATGCACCCATGGCAGGCACCTGGCTTGGACCAGTGGATGAGAACAGCGAGGGCGCGGCTGCGGCAAGCAGGCGGCACACAGCACAAAGATTGTGTACCTCATCAGCTAGGCATGGATCGACTTGCTCAAATCACATCAGGTGGCTCATCCGGCATGGCGCGGGGGACTACGAGACGTGTCGGAGTTGCGTGGAGCGGAGCTGCAGAAACTTATCTCTTTTGGCTTCGGTTCTGAAGTCTGGCTCCAGTGGTTGAATGCTTTACCCAGGTGGCTCATCCGGCACGGCGCGGGGGACTACAAGACGGGACGCAGCTACGGGGAGCGGCCGCCGCTGACGCTGGCGCCGCACATCTACCTGGAGCTGGAGGCCTTCATGGCCGACTGGCGGCAGCACCTGGCGCCGCGCCACGACTTCCTGTTCAGCAGGTGAGACTCTTTCGTCATAAATGAGTGAATGTTACCACAAGAGACATGGAAAAACCGAGTCCTCCTCTTCATAGCCGCCTGGCGGCAGCACCTGGCGCCGCGCCACGATTTTCTGTTCCGCAGGCGAGACTTTTCTTGCATGGGATTCATAAAATCCCGCATATCTACCCCAACCCGGAGGCATTTATATGCCACCTAGCGGCAGCACTGCGCCGTGCCACGACTTCCTGTTCAGCGACCGAGAATTCTTCATTCAGACACTTTCTCTGATTGCCGTGGCGAGTTCGCCGCTAGCGCGGGGCATAGTGCGCTGCAGGTGCATTGGCACGTTTCAAGACTGCAGGTGTCATGTCGTCACACCAAGCCACAATGGGGCTAGTCCCCTGTCCAGCAGCAGTCATCCAGCCAGCATGCCCCAGGCCCACTCAGCACAGGGGTCCGGTCCCCAGGGACTGCATCAGTATTTCGACAGCACAGCTTGTCACCAACACTGATTTAGTACGTGATCCCTGGCAGGCGGGACGGGCTGCCGCTGGACGACACGCACCTGTACAAGATGTTCTGGACAACCGCTCTACGCCTGAGCGGCCGCCGCATGAACCCCCACCTGGTGCGTGCGCCGCTGCATTTGGGGTTGTTCACCCTTAAGTCCCAGAGCTGCAGGTGGCGACGGCGCAGAATCATCCGCGTGTCTGCTTGCATGGCGCTCAGCAGTGCAGGCTGCAAGCACAATGTCTTTGTGTGCATGTCTGAATGTCCAAATGTCCAATGTCTAAATGTCTAATGACAGCTGCTTGGACCGAACCTACGTTTTTGCCACACCATAGGTGAGGGATTCGTGCGTCTCATACCTGAGGTGAGCTGGGCCTTGCTGACCATGCATTATGAGTGTCATTGCAAACTCCATGTGCACAAGCTTGAAATTCCACAGTCCTCACGATTTTTGAACGGCATTTTCTTCCTCCTGACTTTGTGCTCCAGCGCTGCGGAAGTATGATGATCATGTCACCTCACGCAGGGGCGACGGCGGCGCCACTGAGCGCGAGCTGGAGGCCCTGGTGCGACTCAGGGTTCAGGATTCCCCTTTTGCTGTACATTCTGCTCAGGGGACCACATGGATGTGCTTCTGTGTGCTCACAATCAGGGTTGTCAAGTAACTGATGTGTCCCACCTCACATGCAGGCCATCTACATGGGGCACAGCGTGTCGATGCAGCGGGACACGTATGACCGGCGCACCAAGGGCCAGAAGGTACACATACCCCAGATCTCCGATCTCTGATGTCGCATGGCGTGTACAAGTTCTACTCTACTACTTGCGTGGCCTCGATGTGAAGCTCCTCACCCTTTGCACCTGCATCGGGTCATTGATGAGGCAGCCTCATCTCTTGTCCATTTGGCTGCCAGGTGGCGCCGGCGGTCGAGTTGCTGGCGTCGCTGAATCAGCGAGCAAGCGACCAGAGAAACGTCTAGTCAGTCGGACAGCGAAAGTGTCACTGTAATCATTCGTAACCGCCGCTGTGATGTCATGAAGTGCTTTAAAGTACTACCTCGTGGACAAAGAGCTCGAGTAATCCGTTTGTTTCACGATGCGGCCGTTTGAACTCAGGTGGATTCAAATGGAAGACAATTACACTATGTCGGATTGCATTACGAAATCACTGGCAATTTCATCGTCTCACTCAAATGCAACCACCATGCACGTACATGCAGACACGTGCTGCTGCATCACTTACTCTTTGGCAGAGCCTTCACAAAACATGCACACAAAACATGCAGTGAGTTCTGGCCCCGCTGACCTCATGCACATCGACTGAACCAAAAACAAATTGAAAACCACCCTGATCGTCCATCAACCTCACTCCTGGTTCATTACCAGGAATCTGCATGTCTGTCGCGGACACTCATGTTCTCCGTGCCATACACGCACATTCCAGATTACACTGTCGTGTTGGTGGCGCGGGCGGTCTGGGGTCAGCTGCCGTTCTTGCCGCGAATGATTGCCTGCGCCTCTGCCATCACCTTTGCCTCATTTGGGCTTCAGGTCCTCGTGTCGAATGCCGTTCTCCATGTCGCCCTCCACCACTGGTGGGCGTCCCTGCCGAGCTGCGGCCGGCGGTGGCTGCTGCTGCTGCTACTGCTGCGGTGGCACCGCCGGCCGCGGTTCGGCAGGGACGCCGAGGCCATACCTCGGGGGCTGCAGCGCCATGACCACGGTGGACGCCGCCAATGCCAAAATTGGCGGCACCGCCTGCAGGCAGGAGCAGAAACGAAAACATTGGGAGATATCTGAAACATGTTGCTGAAACCTGTAGGCAATCCGGCGCAGATGGAGAAATTGCAGTCGGAGATTGAGTCTACAAATTACAGACCCGATCGCAGCGACAGGCTGCCCACACGAGCAAGGATGGTGGTGATAGACCGCCGTTGTGCTGCTCATTGGTGCTGTTGCAAAGCTCCAGGCGGTAGTGGACGTCAGAGAACATGGAAAGGACGAGATGGTCGTAAGAGACAGCATCGAGAAATCTACAGGAGGAACACATGCCCTGCCGCACCTCATTGTGGTCCGCCGGCGCAGCGGCCGCCTTCCGCTTCTTTCCTGCCGACGCTGCCGTGGCGCCTACCTTGTCCTGACAGCAGCGAATCAAATGTGTACTTCAGATAGAACCGTAGGAAAGAAAGCTCTGCGACTCCCAAATGTGTGCTTCAGAAAGAACTATGGAGAGAAAAAGCTCTGCAACTGCCGATGGAGGCTGCCGGCGGCTTACAAACAATATGGGGAACGCTCTGGTTGCGCCGCTTGTGCAGCAAGCGTTGATACAGGGGAAGGAGAACGAGCGAGCTGAGACAGGCAAAGAATCTCGACTGAGTTGCATAAACTGCAATTGACTCAGACCTAGGCACAAAATGGAGATGACCCAGCACAGAGAACTGAGCTGCGGTGCTGCACCTTTTTGCCCTGGACCTTGGTGGTGCCGCTGGCCGCCTGTAGACGCACACAACACATAGTCTGGCAGAGAGCACAGGATACATGGTGGAGCCGTACACTGTGGAGCCATTGGGCGGCCACAGTGGCCAGCACCTCTGTGGCATAACGCGCCTTGAAGTCGGAGGCGTTCAGCGTTGCAGGCCCTCTGGTTTTCTTACGCGCCACGGCGCCGGCGGTGGCGACGGGCGCAGCAGCAGCCAGCGCAGCGTCGGCGCTGGCGGCTGGCGCTGCTGCCGCAGGCGCCGACGTCATCGGCGGCGCCGGCGCTGCGTCTGCCGGCCTCGGCGCCGCGCCATTGGCTGAGCGTGCCGGCTGCAGCGGCGGTCCGTTGTCGGAAGCACCGGAGTCGTCGCCGGCGCCATGCTCGCTCCGCCTGCTGCCGCCGCTGTCCTCGCGGTCGGCGCTGGCCCCTCGGTCGGCGGCGTCCATGTCTTCCCCGCCGCAGCATGCAAGAAAATCCCGCAGGCTGTCGGCGTCTTCCTCCGTCGCCGCCGCCGCTGCTGCTCCGCCTCTGGGCCTGTGCGTGGGCATGAGCATGTCGGCTCACAACGCAACCCCAAACGAAGGGTCTTCCAGGTGCCATCGTTTTTTTACTGAGCGACAGCTGCTCTGCAGCAGTACATGTAAACTGCAGGCTGCTTGCATGTGCTCGCAGAGATGGAGTTCCCGCAGGCGGTGAGTGACTACGCTGGCTGACGGAACGTACATAGAAGTGTGTGAAGTGCCTGTGGGAGCTGTGCGCATGAGGGTGACAAGGCACCAGCTGCAGCGTGCGTGCGCAAACCATGGCATGCCACAGCCAGGCATTGGAATGATGACAGTTGAATTCGCTGGCAAGGTCCCGCACCCGGACGCCTCGATGTCCATGAAACTGTTTGCGGTGGGGCTGCCGGGCATGTCGTTGAACGCGTCGCTGCCGTCGTCACCGTCCTCCTCATCGCTGGCCTCCACGACCACATCGCGGCTCCGGTCCAGAATGCATGTCACCTCGTCGCCAAAGCCCGCCGCCTCCAACGTCGGGAAATTGGAGCGCAGAAGGTCTGCAGCATGACGAACATAATGCAAGGTTTCTACAAGTTCCACTGCTTCGACATGCAGCAAACACAGCAGGGTCAAGTCGTTGCAGCGCTGAAGGCCAGGTTTTCAATGAGACACCTGGCAAGGAAGCATAATGCAGCAGGCTGAGTGCATGTGTGCATGCATCTGCACCCTCAGTCAGCGAGCCAATTGCGGCTGCCACAGTGCCCGCTGCCAACACATAGTCAAACGAATTGAGCCAATCGAAGCCTCACCCGCGATGTGCGGCGCCGCGGCCTGCAGCTCCGGCGGCAAGAGGTGGCCATCGTTGTCCCGGATGTAGGGGCTGAGGGTCTTCCACCACCGCGCCATCTTCGCATGCACCGTGGCCGTCAGCTTCTTACCTCCGGCGTTGTCAGCGCGCCTGCAATTGCGACAACAAGCGCTTAGGCAGCAGCAACCTAGTCGCGAGGTGACTGATGTGCCACGCACAGCGAGGCCGCCGCATGCACCCTGCCCGATTAAATGATGCAGTGCATGGCGGCTTGCCCGCAGTTGCCTGAGTCAAAAGGCTTGGTGTGCCATGGTAAAATTCAGTCATGCTGTGTGCGCAGCTTCAGCAACCAAGCGCGCCTGCTGAACGGCCACAAAAGATATGCGAGTGATATGCGGCAGCTCGTGAGCAAAGCTCAGCACGCGGAAGATGGTGGCAGAGTTTGCGCACTGCTGGACGTAGCGGTGGACGGGCCCTTTCTCCTGCTCCGGGTGCTTCGCCAGCACCGCCGCGAACAGCGCCAGGTAGCCGGGGCGGTGCTTCGAGACCGCGGGCGTCAGGTACTTGAACGTTAGGCTGCCGTCGCGGCAGAGACCGGCATCCGCGCCAGCATGCTGTGTGCAGAGATGTCAGCGGGCAGTCAGTTTCAGGCGAAGGTAAAGTTTGCATGCACGCACTTTGATAAATACGCATGCAACAGCGGAGCAAAGTATGTGAAGCATGGTAGGACAAAGCGGCACGGGTCCGACAGCAGGCGTCACCTGGGCAGCATGTCGCGCGTTGACTTGTGCCACGGCTGCTCGCGCGACGGCTTGCCATGCTCCTGCGCCGAGCTGCCCTCCGCCACGCCGCCGGCTGGCTGCTGCGGCTGCTGCGGCTTGGCCGCCTTCCTAGGCAGCGAGACATCCACCCACAGCTGCAGCGTTTTGCCGTCCGCGCTGAGGCTGCTTGGCGCGCTGTCAGCCGGCTTGCCGAGGCCGAGCCACTCGCCGGCGTCCAGCAGGTGGCCGGGCATCAGGTTGATGGTCCGGCCACCCACCTTGGCAAACAGGCGCAGCAGCTGCCCCTTGCTGATGTCGATATTGAACGTGTCGAACATGATGTCAATCAGCTGGTGACCACCATCCGTCAGCAGCTCGAACATCTCGTCCACATCCTTGATGCGGTTTGCTGCTCCCCGAACACCTTTGTTCAAATGCCCGATCAACGAACCCTGCTCCTTATGCCGGCAGCGCACATCGATCTTAGAACGCACCATGCTGCGTGGTCTGAGTTCAAGGCTGGAGTTGCGGAAGGCAGCAACATGCAAGCGCCATGCTGTGCTCGTGCTGTGTGTCATCGCCGCGTCAAAGGCGACGATTGCGTCCCCGTCCTCGTCCTGGTCCGCGCCGTCGTCCATGACGTCGGCACCGTCATAGCCGTCCCCTGCAAACGTCACATCTTCGGAGTCAGTACAAGGATTCCGCCGCAGGCTGGTTTCATGGACATGCAGCCAATATGGCTAGCGCAACGATGTGCCGCCGCTGCGTTCACCCTGACAGCCACGAGACACTCCTGCATGGCAGATTGCATGCAATTACGCACAGGAGAGAGCACTGTTCACCATCCAGCTCGTGCTCGTCCTCGTCCATGGGCGCGGCCGCAGCGGTGGCCACGCCGGCCGCTGCCGTCGCCGCCGTCACCGCTGCCGGTGGACCGGCTGCTGCGCCCACTGCAGCGGCATGGAATGCGCCGGCTGGCTCTGCTGGCGCCGCAGGCTGTGACAGCTGGCCCCGAGCTGCTGCGAGGAGTGCCTGTGCTGGCGGGCATTGCTTGACATGTTTCCTAAAACCCGAGGCCAAGCGAGCCGACCCGATGCAATTGCTGTCGCATCCCCTGCAGAATCTCCGCCCCTGGGCGCCTGCCATCTCAATCCCGCAGATCGTCAGGATGGACATTTCCCACCTCATGATGCTGTGCTGGCAGTAGCAACAGTGCGATATAGCTCACGCTAACGGATCAGTCTCAGCGCTGCAGGAACGTCTGTGAACGCAAGGTAAACTTCGTGCTCGATTGCAGATGCTTGGCTTGTTCTCGGCTGCCTTCTGCCCCTGGCCTGTGTGCCGAGCCAGACAAGGCGAAACTTGCCTAGTCCAAAACCCTTATTGCGACTCTAAGCATAGAGTCACGATCCCGACCCCTGGAGCCGGAAGGCACGTGTCAATGCAGAGAATAAACATGCCGCAGCTATGCACGAGGGCAACTGCACGCGCTGGCAGAATCTCTAGTTGCAGAAGCGATCTTGTCACGCCCGGAAGCGACCTATGAAATCAGTTCAGGTCGCGCGCGACTGTGTTTCATGGTACTGCATGCACAGGTGGCGGCGGCGGCTGGCACGGCGGCGCCGGCGGCGGCAGCTGGGACGGCGACAGCGACACGGACAGCGAGCGCAGCAGCGACAGCGACAGCGAGGCCGGCGACAGCGATGTCGATGACGCCATGTCCGACGACGGAGCCTACTCGGAGGACGGCAGCGCCTCCGAGGAGCGGCCGCTGGAGACGGCGTCATGTCAGATGACGACGAGCCAGATGCCGATGAGCCCGCTGGCGATGCGGAGGCAGCCAGCAACCCTGAGCTCTCGGCGTCTCTGCTTGCGGCAGCCGCCGCGGCGGCGGGAGGTGGGGCAGCGCCCAATGAAGCGGCGGCCGGCAACGGAGGCGGCGGCGGCCCGCCTGATGGCGACGACGGTAGCGGCGGCAGCTGCACGGCAGCGGCTGACGGCGGCGGCCGCCGGCAGCAGCGGCGGACTGTCGAGTGGTATAAGCAGCGATTGCACGAGCAGCTGCACCCTGCCACGCAGCTGACAGTGCTCGGCGCCTGCTATGCATACATGAGCCTGAAGCGTTCCCACCACATGCGCACAAATGCGATGGATTGCTTCTTGCGGCTCACCGGCAAGCACGCCATGTCGCAGCCCAACCTGCTGCCAACGAGCGTCTACGTCATGCGCAAGCTCATTGGGTGCGGCACTCTCCTCAACTTGGCTACACGTTTGCCCTTGTCAGATGTAGCTGAGCTCATTGGGTGCAGGTTCAACCGTTGTAACATGGTGCATGCTCCCGGAGCGCCTCCTGTGCACAACCTGTTGTGCGGCACCGCCGCACCCAGCCAGTACTCTGCCTCGTCACATGCATGTCTCATGACACATCTGCAGCCGTATCATATAGCGGCACATCTGCGCGGGCGGCTGCACCGTCTGGCACGTCGGCCCGCGCCCCAGCTGGCCGGCGCACCTCGGCGATGCCTGCGCCAAGTGCCGCGGCAAGCGCTTCGACGACCACGGCGAGCCGCTGCAGGTGTGGTGGATCAGCGTTGCATGTCCCGGCATCCCGTCCGCCTTTGGCATTCTCATGCCTTCCCTTTGCTGGGTAATCCCATCTGCAGGATCCGCCTCTGTTCCTTGTTTGGCTCCATTCCTGCTCAGGATCCTGGGATATTCTTCTGGCGTTCGCATTGGTTTTCAGGGGGTGTTCATTTCTCCCCTCAACCCGTTTCTGCCGCTCTGACCATAGCGCTGTGACAATCTGCAGGGGCTCAGACCTGAGCGGGCAGCGCACTGCAGCAGGAGCACCTTGCACATCTTTGGAGGCTTACTTCGTGTGTTGCTGAGGTTTGCAACTGCCAGAAACTGTGCACCCATTGCGCGGCTGCAGCCAGCAACGCCTCATGTCCCGGAACGATGCGCTTACGGCAAGTCCCTGGGCGCTGACCATTGTGGTCTCTGTCTCGAGCAGGTGAGGGCCTCCAGGTGATGCCGCACGCGCGCGACAGCGGCAAACCGCAGCCCGCCTTCACCCACCGAGTGCTGCTGGCCAGCTTTGCTGCGGACACGCCCGCGCGCGCGAAGTTTGCGCGCTTCCTATCGGCCGGCGCCAAGCTCACCTGCGGCTTCTGCAAATTTCAGGTGAGTGCAGAGTCATATGCGGTGGTGCATGCATAGATTTAGGCCGCGGTGCGAATTCGCAAGCCAACGGCAAGAGGAGGCCGCTAGCGCCAGCCGCCGCAAAGCTGCTGTGCCCCTGCTCGCTGTTCATCGCACAGCCAGGCGGCGGATCTTGGAGACCAGTTGCATGTGCATTGGCGTGGTTGAGGAGGGGGCGCATGACCCCGCTCGCGTCGGCCATGCGCGTTCCGCATCTTTGTTCTTGCAGCTTTGGTCGTTTGCCGAATGCCGCTACCGCTGGAGCCACTCCACGGCAGCGGGTCTACCTCGGCATATAGTACATCCCTCCCCTTATTTGCCCCCCTTCCCTCACGTACTGAACGACCGCTCCGCACGTTCCACAGGGTCGTTCGACAGCGGGCGCTGGACGCCGCTGCCGTGGGCATGCTGGCGTCGGACAACCATGGCGGTGTCCACTTCCACGGCTACAATAGCCGCGAGCCGCAAACGCTCATGTGCCGCGGCAAGCGGCACCGCGCCACCGACGTCGCCCTGCTTCTCACGCACACGTAAGAGAAGTCTCGCAAGATGAAGCATAGATTTGATTCTGTGGAAATGAACCGGCACACTGATTTCTACATAACTATCACTATCAGGCGGCGGCATCCACTTTTGAGCGGCGACAGCAACCAAGGACCCAGTCGGCTCCTACGGAATGCTAGAAGGGCAGCATTCTGACAGAGATTCAGGTAAGAAAAGCGCGCCGCTAGGGACAAAAGGGGGGAACACGGGCTGAAGGGAAGACCCCGCCATGTGGCGATTTCGCTGCATGCCTGGTGATTTGATGGTGTGCATCAAGATCGCACCCATGGGCGCGCAGGAGTACGCCTGCTCGTTGATAACGCAGACTGCGGGCCACCCTGTGGTGAAATTAGCTTGTAATTT
>JAABUL010000386.1_pt1 | contig 94275 bp, 88 predicted proteins | sample 5559151 | NCBI WGS metagenome assembly JAABUL01 (sample SAMN10711876, study PRJNA513368) | rock metagenome | isolation source: Antarctica rocks | place: Antarctica: Victoria Land, Pudding Butte sud | reverse complement strand
GCGCAAAAGTCGAAAAAAGAGCTCGGCGAATCAAGCGAACAGACCAAAAACGGCCGAAGACGGGGCTAAGGCCTTCGCAAACCTTGATCTGACGACGGTTTCGTCGCGAAATTCCGCAACCTGCTAACGGATGGGCGAGGCGTGAACGATCCGCGGGTCTGGGGTGCGTCGGCGGCCGAACGCGACTCGCCGTTCGGGTGCGACGCGCTCGGCTTCGCGCACGACGACGCCTACTTTCGCGCGCTCGACGTCGCCGCATCGCCGGAGCTCGTCTACCGCTGGCTCTGTCAGTTGCGCGTCGCACCGTACAGCTACGATTGGATCGATAACTTCGGGCGGCGGAGTCCGCGCGAGCGCGCCGCGCGCAACGAGCGCCTCGCGCCGGGTCAGCGGATGATGACGCTCTTCGAGCTCGTGCGATTCCGGCGCGGGCGCGAGCTCACCGTGCGCTGCGCTTCGCGAGCCTACGCCGCCGTGGCGGGCGATCTCGCCGGCAGCTACCGCGTCGACCCGCGGCCCGGCGGCGCGCGCCTCATCGCGAAAGTGCTGATCCGCTATCCTGGCGGTCCGCTGCGCGCGCCGCTCCGAGCCGCGATCCCGTGGCTCGACCTCATCATGTTCCGTAAGCAGCTGCAAACGCTGCGCGCGCTCGCGGAGCGAGAGGCTCGCGCCGTCGACGCCGCGGCTGGGTGCGGGAAGCGGCCGTAGGGCGGCGGCGTCGCGCGGGCGCCGCGCACGGCGTGCCAGAGCAGATCGTTGAGCGTGGCGTCGGGCACGGCATCCTCGTGCCGGAAGTCGAGCGCTGCCGATCGTTTGGCACCGTACGAGTTCGCCGCATTCTTTTCCGTCATCGAGACGGTCTCCGGGAGCGCATGGTAAGGGCGTGAATCGGGCGTCGCGCGAAACGCATCATACATCGGTCGCGCCGCGGCGTCGTATGACGACATCGGCGGCAAGCCGAGGATGATCTCGATGGTCCGTACGATGCCCGCGGTCGAGTGATGCACGTGCAGCACGCCGCCGGCGGCGTAGCTGCTCACGACGAACGAATCCATGCGCTGATCGGAAACGTGATCGGGACCGTTCTGCGCGTCGTCCTCGACGACAAAGACGGCTGTGTCGCGCCAGTAGCGCGAGTGCGAGAGATGCTCGACGAGGCGGCCGACCGCGAGATCGTTCTGGACGTTGTACGATGTCGGCGTCAGTGCGCCCGGCTTCGTGCCCGACGTGTGGTCGTTCGGGAGACGCATGATCTCGAGTTGTGGTAGCGTGCCGGACGCCGCGTACGCGTCGAATTCGCGGGCCCATTCCTTCTCGCGGTCGAGATCGGAATACGTGAGATCGAACCCGACGAAATGCGGATCGGTAACCCCCGCGAGATCGGTCATGTGCGAGCGCACGATGCCCGACGTATCGGGATCGCTGACGAACTCGCCGTAATTCCGCATCGTCACGCCGTGGCGCGCGGCGTCGTTCCAGATGTAGCCGGCGTGCGGCGTCGCGGCGACCGCGCCGTCCTCGAAGTCGTAGAGCTTGCGGCGGCCGCCGTAGACCTCGGGCCACATGTGTTCGAGGTAATCGTTCCCGAACGCCGCCGTCGACCAGGTGTGGCCGTCGGCGCTGACCTCGGCGTCGGCGTACGTGTTGTCGAGGATGCCGAAGCGCCGCGCGATGGCGTGCAGATTCGGCGTCACGCGCGCGTCGAAGAGTGCGAGCGACGGATCGCCGTCGGCACCGGTGAGATCGCCGAGGACCTGATCGTACGTCCGGTTCTCCTTGATGACGTAGATGACGTGTTCGAGCGGGCCGCCCGCGTGCACGATGCCCCGCTCGGCCACCGCCGCTGGATCGGTGAGCCCGGGGCCCTCGTTGCCGTGGACCGTGCTCGTCGTCGCGGCGAGCTCGGCATCCGTCGGGATCGCGATGCGCCGGACGCTCCCAATGCGGTTGGTCGCGACGTAGCCCGACTGATCGTTGCCGCGGTGGCTCGTGAAGGGCTTGAACTGCGGATTCGGGGTGGCGCCCTCGCCCATGCCGTCGACGACGTCGAGCGCGAGGCCGCCGGGCGCGAAGGCGAGCGCGGTCGGATACCAGCCGGTCGGGAACGCGCCAAGATATTTCGGTGCCGTACCATCGAGCGAGAGGACGGCGACGGCATTGGCGGCGGAGAGCGTCGCGTAGAGCCGCTTGCCGTCGGGCGCGACGACGAGCTGCGTCGGCGAGCCGCCGAAGAACCGGCCGTCGTACGGCGCGACGTTCACGTCGGCGATGCGCGTGCGCGATGCGAGATCGACCGTGCCGATCGCGTCGTCGTCGGTTTCGGAGACGAAGAGCCGGCCGCCGTCGGGCGAGGGCGCGAGGAACTCGGGATGCCGGCCGACGGGGATCGTCCCGATGAGCGAGCGTGTTCCGGGATCGACGACCGCGATGCTCGAGGCCGCCCAGCGCGCGACGTACACCGCGTGGCCATCGGGGGCGAACGCGATGCCCGCCGGATGCGAGCCCGTCGTGACGACGCCGCTCGCCGGATTGCTGCGGACGTCGTGCTCGACGCGGGCGTCGGCGCGCTCGGGTGGGCTAACGCGGATCGGCTCGCGGACGACGCCCGTCGTGGGATCGACGAGCACGATCGCGTCGGCGAGATCGCCCGAGACCGCGAGGGTCGCGCCGTCGGGCGAGCGGGCGATTCCCGCAGGCCAGAAGCCGTGCGGGAGCACGATCGTCTGCGTCAGCGTCCCCGTCGCCGCGTCGAGATGGACGAGCGTGTCGTCGGCCGCGGTGCCGGCCCAGAAGCCCGAGCCCGTGGCATCGGCGAGCGGCACGCCGTAAACGTTCGCAATCGCGATGTCGCGCACGGTCGCGAGCGTCCGCGCGTCGAGAATCCGGATGCCCGGCGTCCCAGTGCCGGACTCGACGACGATGACGAACCGGCCGTCCGCCGTCGGAACCGCGCTTTCGGGAAACGTCTTGGTCGGAACGACGGTCCCGGGCGGCGCGGACAGCCGCCATTCGGTCGGCAGGATCGTCGGAGCGGTCGCGACGGCCGCATATGCCGCCGCGCTCGCAGCGACGACGAGCGTGGTTGCCAGGAGCGGACGGATCATCGGATCAGGCGCGAGCAGCCGGAGCTCGGCGGCGAGCGCCACCGGTGACGAGCACCGTCGCGGCGATCGCGCAGAGTGCGACGGTAATCGCGAAGAAGCCCTCGTGCACGCCGAGCAAATACCGGTGATCGATGAAGCGGCAGCCGTAATTCGTCCCGCCCATTGCGAGCGTCGCGATCCCGTAGGCGAGCTGTAGCCGGCTGCGCGGATCGACCGCGGCGCCGAAGAGCGACGGCGCGCCGCTGCGCCTCGCCGTCAGCCAGCGCACGACCATCGCGCCGCCGAGCAGAAAACATACGGTGCCGATCGTCGCGCCGAACGCGACCTCGTACGCATAGGAGCCGTCGAGCATGAATTGGTCGTTCCCCCGTCAGCGGGTCGGCGCCTCGCGCAGACCGAGCTGACCGGCGAGGAAGATCAGCTCGTCGGCCGTCGAGCGGGCTTCCGCGTCCACGTCGAGGGGGCCGTCGTCGAGCTCGGCGTTCGGCCGCTCGATCAGCAGCTCCGGATAGGGCGAGGACGAGTTGGCCTGCAGCCGAGCGGCCATCTTGCGCGAGTCGGCCGGATCGTATCGGCCGACGCGGCCGCCCGTCTCAAACAGCGTCGCGGGGTACGCGCCGCGCTCGACGACATCGAGGTAGGGCGACTCGGACTGCAAGTACGCGAACTGAACGAGATCGGCGACCGAGCCGAACTCGGCGGCGTCTGCACGGCCGTCCGGGCGATCTTCGGCGTGGAGCAGATCGAAAATGCCGTCAAGCGCAAAGACGGCGCGGTAGAGCGTGGGATTGCGCGTCAATGCCAGGCCGTCGGCGAACCCGCCCGCGCCCGTGCCCGCGAGCCCGAGATGCGCGGCGTCGGCATAGCCGTGCGTGCCGAGCCAGCGCGCGCTCGCCGCCAGATCGTTGCTCGAGACCGTCTTGGATTCCAGGCGCGCCGCCCGGTGCCACGGTTCGCCCTCGTCGCCGCCGCCGCGCACGGCCGCGCGCGCAAAGACGCCGCCGCGCTCGAGCCAGGCGAGCAGCGCCGGCCGGAACTGCGGGCCGCCGACGTCGCCGAAGGCGCCGTACGCGCGCAGGATCGTCGGCGTCGCGGGGCTCGGCCGCAGCCCGCGCCGCAGCAGGATCTCCAGCGGCACCGCGACGCGCGGATTGCGGGTCGGCGCGTCGACGCGAACCGCGACGACGTCCTCGAAGCTCGCGAGCGAGCTGCCCGAAGCGACGGGCTCGCCGAGCGCCGCGCCCGTCGCCGGATCGAGTGCGAGCCACGTCCCGGGCTCGAGATCGGTCTCGCTGCCGAGCGCGAGCGGGCCGCCGGCGGGATCGGCGGCGAGCTCGCTGATGCGCGCGAATGGCGGAATCGGGAGCTGGGCGCGCTGCGCGCCGCCCGGGTCGAAGAGCCGGGCAGAGCCGTCGCCGCGCGCCACCTCGCGCGTCGCGAAGCCGCCGTGCACCGCCACGATCCCGACGACCGCCTCGGGGCCCGGCGGGACGAGAACGCGACCGGTCGCCGCCGTCTCGGTCCCGTCGACGGCGACGACCTCCCCGCGCGGTTCGCGGCCGCTCGTCACGAGCGCGAGCGTCCCGCCGACGTAGGCTCCCGCCTCGAGCGCGACGCCGTCGGCCGGCGCCGCGACTTCCCGAAAAGCGCCGCCGGCCAAGGACGCAAAGACCGTCGCCGCGGCACCCGCCCCTGGGCTCGCGAAAACGGCGAGCGCCGCGCCGTCGACGGGCGCGCGCAACGCGTAACGCGTGCCGCGCGGCAGGCCGCGGCCAAAGACGTAGGTATCGCGGAACGCCGGGATGCCGAGGGTGTGGTGGGCGAGCTCGAGCCCCGAGGCGGCGGCGCTCCGCAGCGTGTGAACGAAGCCGGTCCCGCCGCGGTCCCAGAGGATCGCGACCGGGTCCGAGCCGCCGCCGGCGTGCGGCACGGCGTCCTCGGGCTGCGGCCTGCCGTTGCTCCCGAGCACATCGATCGTCGCCTCCGCCTCGCCGGGCGCGCGCCGGGCGAGCGCGACGCGCGTGCCGTCGGGCGAGACGGCGAAGGTCTCGATGCCGCCGGCCGCCGCGAGCACGCGCTCGTGGCCGGTCGGCCCTTCGCGCACGACGAGCGCGAGCGGTCCGTCGCCAATGCGCCGCAGCGCGAACCAGCGACCCGCGCGCAGGACGAGCGCGGTCCGCGTCGTCGTTCCCGCGACGAGTTCCGCGACGCGTGCGCGCAGCGCCGGGGCGCTCGCGTCTCGCGCGAGATACTCGGTCGCGAACGCCGTCTGCGCGGCGGCCCAGGCGACGACCTCCGGCGAGCGGCCGTCTTCGAGCCAGCGATACGGGTCTGTGTAGTGCTGCGCGTGATAGACGTCGACGACGGGCCGGGCCGGTGTCGGCGGATACGCGAGCCGCGGTTGCCGGCCGGCCGCCGCGCCCGCGCCGAGGAGGGCGACCGCGGCGAGTGCCACGACGGCGCGCGCGTTCACGCGCGAATCGCCGCGCCGAAGCCTGCGCCGACGGCCGCGCCGCCGGCGGCGACGAGCCACGCCGGCGCACGCGTCATCGAGAGGAGTACGAGCGCGAGCGCCATGACGACGAGCCCGCCGCGCTCGTGCAGCAGGGTCGTGAGGATGGGATCGACGAGCGTCGCTGCGAGCATGCCGACGACGGCGGCGCCGCATCCGGCGAGCACGGCGCCGGCGCTGGGATGCCCGCGCAGGCGCCGCCATGCCGGAAACGCCGCGGTCAGGAGCAAGAACGACGGTGCGAAGATCGCGAGCGTCGCGACGATCGCGCCGAGCGCGGGATTCGGCTGCGCGCGGTCCGCGGCGCCGAGGAACGCGGCGAAGGTGAAGAGCGGTCCCGGCACCGCCTGCGCCGCGCCGTACCCGGCGAAGAACTCCGGTGCAGGCACGTGCTGCGGCGTCGCGAGTCCCTGGAGATACGGCAGCACGACGTGGCCGCCGCCGAAGACGAGCGACCCCGCCGCAAAGAACACGTCGGCGCGCGCGGTCTCGCTGCCGCGCGGCCCGAGGACCGGCAGCACGACGAGGGCGGCCACGAGGATCACGAATGCGATGCCGCCGGCCGAACCCGAGATCGCGGCCCGCGGCGCCTCGCCCGGCGGCGCGCTCCGCCGGCAGAAGAGGAGTCCCGCGCTGCCGCCCAGGGCGAGCGGGAGCCACTGCAGGCCCGGCGCCGTGCGGGCCAGCGCGAACGCGACGACCGCGGCGCCCGCGGCGATCGCTCGCGTCGCCGTCGTCGTCGTAAGGCTCTGGCTGAGCCGGACGACGGCGATCGCGACGATCGCGCCCCCGACGCCCCCCAGGCCTTCGAAGGCCCCGCGCAGCCACGGCGCCGCGAGCGTCCGCTCGGGCGCCGCGCGCAGCGCGAGCCCGAAGGCGCCGAGCGCGACGGCCGACGGTGTTGTGAACGCGATCCACGCCAGGAGCGCGCCGAGCGGTCCTGCGCGGCGCAGCCCGAGCGCGATGCCGACCTGGCTGCTCGTCGGACCCGGCAGCGCCGAACACAGCGCGACGAGCTCGCCGTACTCACGGTCGTCGAGCCAGCCGGCACGCTCGACGAACTCGCGCCGAAAGTAGCCGAGGTGCGCGACCGGGCCGCCGAATGCGGTCAGACCGAGCCGACCGAACCGAACGAAGACCTCGAACCACCCTCTCACGTGCAAAGAACGCTTCGATCATCGGCGAAAGCGCACCGCCCGCCCGACAGCGAAGGACGTCACGATGGAGCTCCGGGATTCGATCGTCTTCTCGAACGGCGCGTACGCGCGCTACGATGACGCGCGCGTCGGGTTACTCTCGCACGGGCTCAATTACGGGCTCGGCTGCTTCGAGGGTATCCGCGGCTTCTGGGACGCGGAGAACCGCGAGCTCTTCCTGCTGCAGCTCCGCGAGCACTTCGAGCGGCTCACCGCCTCGACGCGGATCTTGCTCATGGCGCTGCCCTATTCGATCGATGAGCTCTGCGAGATCGCGGTGGAAATCTGCGTGCGCAATCGCTTCGAGTGCGACGTTTATCTGCGACCGCTCGCGTACAAATCCGCCGAAGACATCGGCGTCCGACTCCTCGGCAGCGAGGACTCGTTCGCGCTGATCGCGGTGCCGTTCTCGGCGTACTATCCGCCGGGCGTCGGCTTACGGTGCGGAACGAGCTCATGGCGCCGCATCGACGACACGATGGCGCCCGCGCGTGCAAAGATCACGGGCACCTACGTCAACAGCGCCCTTGCGAAGAGCGAGGCCAAGCTCAACGGGCTCGACGAGGCGATCCTGCTCTCGCACGACGGGCACGTCTCCGAAGGCTCGGCCGCCAATCTTTTCCTCGTTCACGGCGGCGTGCTCTTCACGCCCGATCCGAGCCAAAATGTCCTCGAGGGCATCACGCGTGGCACCGTGATCGATCTCGCGCGCCGCGAGCTCGGCATCGAGGTCCGCGAGCGGCCGATCGATCGCAGCGAGCTCTATTCGGCGGACGAGGCGTTTCTCACGGGTAGTGCCGCCGGCATCGCGCACATCTCTGAAGTCGATCATCGTCGCGTCGGCGACGGCGCGCGCGGCCGGGTCACCGCGGCGCTCGCGACGCATCTCACGAATCTCGCGCTCGGTCGCGATCCGGCGTACGCCGATCGCGTGACGCGCGTATATGCGGGTCGAGCCGCCGCGCTGCGATGATCCCGCTCGCGATCGCGCTCGTCATGGCGGCGTTCATCGTTTATCGCGTCGGCGCGTCACTCGATCTGCGGCGCAAGCAGCGCGAGCGCACGCTCGTCGAACGCTTGCCGAGCGCGGGCCGGCGCATGCGCCCGAGGTTGCGGGTGCTCCCGCCGCCCAAGACGATCAAAGCGCCCGAGCTGATGCGGCCGCCGAAGACGATGCCGCCCAACGCGTCGCCGCAGGAGCCGAGCGTCGAGCCCTGGAGCGCCGACGATTGGTCCTCCATTCTTCGCGGACCTCGAAAGTAAAGCCGAGTGCGTCGTCGACCGAGCGGCGTGGACGAGTTGCGTCAGCGGTAGCGACGCCGCTCGGAGCCGCTGAAGGATGGCAGTGCGAATAGGCGCCGTTGGTAATCGTGATCGGACGGTATGGCTTTCGATAAGCCGCTCGCAATGAACGGTGCCAGCAAGAAGACTGAGGCGAGCGCGACCGTTATCGCTATCCAGCTGAAGAGCCCCAAGCTACGGGGTCCCGAACGCCGTCGTACTCGCCTCGGCGTTGGACATTAACCGGAAGCCGTACGTCGCGTTGGCCTCGATGCCCGGGGTCGTCGCGCCGGCTCCGATCATGTGGCCGCTGGTGTTCGCCGATGCCGTGGCGCCGACGCCGTAGCTACGCTGAGCGTGATACCCGCTTCGAGATCGTAGACGAAGCCGACTTCTGCGCCAACCGTGAGAAACGGCGAGGCGGCAGGTGCATGCGGTTGAGCGCGTGCTTTCCGAGTGCATCGACGTTCGCGCGACCCGAGCGGAGTACCGAGTCGCCCGCGACTTCGAGTGCGCACCGATGCTCTCACCTGGCGCGTCGCGGCGCCGGGCGGCGGCTGCGGAATTGTCGACGACTTCTTGAAAAGCGTTGACTTGCACGAGAATCTCCCTGGCTAGCGCTTCATCCGCGAGCTTGTAGGGTTACGCGTACATGCGCCGACCTTCGCTAGGGTGAAAACGACGCAAATGGTAGCACGACGGCTCTGCCCTCATGAGCCGACTCGCTCAATACGATGCGAGCTGAGCCTCGCGCTGAGAACGGCATACCGAGGCCGTCGACGTTATCGTTCGTCGCTGCCGGGCGTCGCCGAGTCGACCGGAGCGTCGAGCGGGCTCGGCGCATCGAGCGGCTGCGCGACGGGGATGGCGGCGGGCTCGGCATCCTGCTGCGTCCACATCGGGACGTCGGGCGAGAGCAGCGCGTTCGACGCGGGCCGAGCGGCGAGTGGTTCAGCGGCCGGCGAGAATGCGGCGATGCCGGCGTCTTCGCGCCACTGCGCGAGCCGCGCGAATCCGGAATAGGCGGCGCGCGAGACGCGGTGGATGAACGCGCGGCCCAGACCGAGTTCGGGCAACTGCGTCGTCATCACGGCGATGACGTAGGGCTCGTTCAATTCGTAGACGATGCCGACGTCGTTGAGCGTATCGTGGAGCGAGCCCGTCTTGTGCGCGATGCGCACGTCCTTGGGGAGCGGCATCGGTAGCAGGCCGTTGTGCGTCTGGCCGGCGAGGATCGCGAGCATCTCGCGCGAGGACCATTCGTCGACGCAGCGGTCGCGCGCGATCTTGTCGAGCAGCGCGACCATGTCGCTCGGGCTCGTACGCAAGCCGTACCGGATCGACTCGCTCTCGGACCGGATGTCGGCAGCGAGATGCGTGCGGCGCAGGCCGAATCCCGCCATCGTCGCGTTGATCGCGCCGCGGCTGACCGTCCGGATGAGCATGTTCGTCGCGGTGTTGTCGCTCTGCGTGATCATGAGCCAGAGTAAGTCTTTGACATTGCGGACGGTGCCGCCGGGCGCGTCGGCGAGGTCGCCCCAGCCCCAATCGCGATCGCGTTGCTGCAGGCGGACGGGCGTCGTCAGCGCAATGCGCCCGGCCTCGAGTTGCTCGAAGACCTCGACCATCACGGGAATCTTGATCGTCGAGGCCGCGGGAAGGTCGGCGCCGCCGTCGACGCCCGTCGTGAAGCCGGTGGCAAGATCCTCGACCGCGATGCCGACGTGACCCGGCGCGTGCGCACTCAGATGCGAGAATTGCATGTGCAGCGCCGCGAGCGGCGCGGGCATCGTTCCGAGCGGCTCGAGCGCGGTCGCGCTCGCGAGCGACGGTAGTGCGGTCAGCGCGGCAAGCGTGAGCCAACGCACGATATGTCGGCGACGCTTCATGGCGTCCTTATCGGTCCTTCCGGGTCGATTCCCTTCGGCCGAACGGTCGATCGATGCGCCGGTTCTTCACGCGGCGGGCGACGCCACGGCCGAGTCCGGCGGGGCCGGCGGCGCGGGCGGCTCGACGGGATGCGCGAGCAGCCACCGATGGATGTCGCGAACGTGCTTGGAATCGGCGAGCGCGTCGTGCGGATCGAGGTTCACGACGCCGGTGAGTTCCGCGATCTCGCGCAGCGACGGCGGCGACGCGAGGCCGAAGCGGCCCATGATCACGGACTCGATGTCGATGAGGTGGTAGTGCCACGGCGGATTGCCGACGCGCCGGCAGCGGAAGTCGTCGAACGACGGCACCGCGCCGACGAAGAAGAGCTTGCGGTCGCCGAGACCGTACGCCGCGATGTCGGCCCGCAGGAGCCCCATCGCGTCCGCGAGCGGCAGCACGGGATCGGCGCTCGTCATCGCGGCCACGTAGCGCGTATGCTGCAGCACCCATGGCTTGGGCGCATCGGTGTGCTCGACGAGTACCGAGCGCTCCGCGAGCGTCGCGCCGTCGGCTTCGAGCAGCCATGCGAGCTGCCAGATCTGTGAGGTATCGTGGACGCCCGTGGCCTCGGTGTCGAGATAGAGATACGCGGGCGCGGGGCTCGGGACGTCGGTCGCTTCGCTCACGCGCGTCTCTTTCGTCGCGGCGGTCCGCCGCCTGCGTAGGGCGCGCCGTCGGCGGCAGGCGGTCGCGCGCGGCCGAGGATGCCGGTGAGCGCGACGAGCGCCGCGAGATACGGCAGCATCGCCATGAGGTCGCTCGAGACGCCCGTGCGCTGCAGCGCGAACTGCAGTGCCGACAGCGTGCCGAAGGCGACGGCGGCGGCGGTCGCGCCGAGCGGGCTCCAGCGCCCGAAGATGACGGCGGCGAGCGCGATGAAGCCGCGGCCCGCGGTCATGCCGTCGGAATAGAGATCGAGCTCGCCGAGCGAGAGGAACACGCCGCCGAGGCCCACGGTCGCGCCGGCCCATGCCGTCGCGATGAGCCGGACCGTGCGCGGATCGATGCCCGCCGCTCGCAGCGCGTACGGATTCTCGCCCGCGACGCGCGTCCGCAAGCCCCATGCCGTCGAGCGCAGCAGCGCGTGCAGCAGCAGCGCGCTCGCGAACGCACCTGCGACGAGTGAGATCTCACCCGGCCGGCCGAGCGCGTGCACCTCGGGCGTCGCCCCCGGCTGGCCGAAGACGGCCACGAGCGCCGTCGCCGTGCCGCCGGCTGCGACGAGGTTGAGGCCCGTCCCCGCAACGATCTGATCGACGTCGAAGCGCGTCGCCAGGAGCCCGAGTAGCGCGCAGAAGAGCGCGCTCGCGACGACGCCGGCGACCAGGCCGAGCAGCGGATTGTCCGTCGCGGAGGCGACGGCGACGCCCGTGAACGCGGCGACGGCGAGCGAGCCCTCGAGGGCGATGTTCACGATTCCCGCGCGCTCGCACAGCACCCCGCCGAGCGCGGCGTAGATGAGCGGCGCGCTCTTGACGAGCGCGAGGCAGACGAAGCCCCACACCGCGACGGCGCTCACGACGCGCGCGCCGCCCGGCGGCGCGCCGCGAGCGCGACGATCGCGAGGCCCTCGACGAGTGTGACCGCGTCCTTGGGCACGTGCGCGAGCGCCTGCATCGCGAGGCTGCCGCTCTGCAGGATGCCGAAGGCGAAGCTCGCGACCACGATTCCGAGCGGCTCGAGCCCGCCGACGAGTGCGACCGCGATCGCGATGAAGCCATAGCCGGGCGAGAGCCCGACGTCGAAGCGATGCAGGACGCCCGAGACGATCGTCGCGCCGCCGAGCCCAGCGAGGGCGCCCGAGAGCGAGAGCGAGACGAACGCGATCCGCGGTAGCCGGATGCCTGCGCGCCGCGCGGCTTCGGGCGCGAGGCCCGCGGCGCGCAGCTCGTAGCCGAAGACCGTGCGCGCGAAGAGGAACCACAGCAGCAGCGCGAGCGCGATCCCGATCGGCAACGCGATCGTCAGCCGCGTTTCGGGCAGCAGCGCGGGCAGCCACGCGGTTGGCGCGAGCAGCGGCGTCTCCGAGCCGACGGCGCCGGGCATGCGTAGCGGCCCCGTCACGAGATAGTTCGCGAGCGACGCGGCGATGAAGTTGAGCATGAGCGTCGCCACGACTTCGCTGCCGCCGAAGCGGCCGCGCACGATACCCGCGATCGCGCCCCACGCGCCGCCCGCGACCGCGCCCGCGCCGAGCAGCGCCGGGAGCGCGAGCCATGCGGGCGCTGGCAAGACGACGCCGACGAGTCCCGCCGCTAGTCCGCCCATGACGAGCTGGCCCTCGGCGCCGATATTAAAGAGCCCGGCGCGAAACGCGAGCGCGACGCCGAGCGCCGGGAAGAGTAACGACGTCGTCTGCACGAGCGTCTCGGCGATCTCGTTTGCGTTTCCGAGCGCGCCCGAGACGAGCGCGCTCGCGGCGTCGATCGGATTCGAACCGACGACGGCGACGACGGCGGCCGCGATCGCGATGAGTCCTAATGCGACGATCAGCCGGCGAAGAAGCGGCACGGCGCAAACTACACCGCGCGAGCGCAGCGCGCCCGCTCGCGCGTTAGGTCGTGGCCGTCGCTTTCGCCGGACCGACGCCCGGCGCGCACGCGATGATCGTCTCGACCACGCGTTTGGTCTCCTCGGGATCGCGGACTTGAATGCACGTCGCATCGGTGCCGCGGACCGGCGCGTCGTTGCCGCCCGGAAACAGCGCGTCGCCGATGAAGAGCATCTTCGCGATGTCGATCTTCAGCACGTCGCGCAGCTGCCCCATGCCGTACGCCTTATCGACGCCGGGCAGCGTTACGTCGATTGAGGTCGCGCCGCCGAGCCGCACCGAGAAGTCGGGTAGCGACCGATCGAGGACGGCCTTGATCTTCTGGCGCTTGGCGAAGTCGGGATCCCACGGCTCCTTCGCTTCGAGCGGCGCCTCCTGACCGAGCGCAGAGTACGTGATCTGGCTGCCGCGATCTTCGATCGTCGGGCCCCACGTTCGCTTAACGTCGGTGTGCGTCTCGGCGATCGCCGCCTCGAGCGCGTCCTCGATGCGGCGCTTCTGACCGTCGTCGAGATTGTGCGCGTACAGCTCGCGCCAGCCGCCGTCGTAGCGGTAATAACGCGTGCCGCACGTCGGCAGGATCGAGAGTCGCGTTAAATCGGCGTCGCGCGGTACGTTTGGCAGCAGCTGCTTCTCGAATTGCGAGAAATCGGCGCCCGACATCACCGCGACAGGCACCGTGCGCAGAAGCGCCGCGAGCAACGCACCCATCTCGTCGTCGAGCTTGGACTTGCTGCGCGCCAGGGTTCCGTCGAGATCGAAGACCACGAGGGCGATCGGTTCCTTGCTCATGACGCGTTCATTCCGATGCGACGGCGCGTTGGCCCGTCAGTTCAGGCGCGACTGCCAGTCCGCCGGCACGCGTCCGCGCGGCCCGGGAACCGGCTGATCGGCGGGATGCGACCGCGGCGCGGCGAGTTCGGGTCCGTCGAGCTGGTCCTGCGTCACGTAGCTATAGAACCAGTCCTCGCCCGGCTCGAAGCTCGCGATAACCGGGTGACCCGTCGCGGCGTTATGCGCGGTCGCGTGCTGCTTCGGCGACGAATCGCAGCAGCCGATGTGCCCGCACTGCGCGCAGCGCCGGAGATGGAACCACCAGCCGCGCGCCGCCTCGCAGTCGGCGCAGCCGGTGCCGCTCGGCTTGACGCCCGGATCGACGCCATCACTCGGATTCGACATGTCCTTGCTCCCCTCGGGTCCATCCGACCCGGTTGCACGTTCAGGTATGATCGGCGTGTTTCCGCGTGAGCTGCGGCGCGCACAGCTCTGCGTTAGCGCGTCATCGCCGGTTCCAGCGACGCGAAGTATTTGTGGAGATAGGCGACGACCGTGCTGCCCTCACCGACGCTCGAGGCGACGCGCTTCATCGAGCCACTCCGGACGTCGCCGACCGCGAACACGCCGGGCACGCTTGTCTCGAGCGGATAGGGGGTGCGCGAGGCCTTCCGCGACGCGAGCTCGTTTCCGGTGCGCAGATAGCCGCGCGCATCCCGCTCGACGGCGTCCGGTAACCAGTCGGTCCGCGCGTCGGCGCCGATGAACACGAAGACGGCATCGGCGTCGCGCTCGCTTCTGGCGCCTGTCGCCGCGACGAGCGTCGTGAGCCGTTCGAGATGATCGTTGCCGGCGAGGGCGACGACCGTCGTGCCCGTTTCCACGTGGACGTTCGTCTTCGTGCGCAGCTGCTCGACGAGGTACGACGACATCCCGCGTTCGAGCGCATCACCGCGCACGAGCAGCGTCACGCTCGCGGCGTAGTTCGAGAAGAACATCGCCGCCTGCCCCGCCGAATTCCCGCCGCCGATCAGAAAAATCGACCGGCCGCGCGTGGCGAGCGCCTCGGTCTGCGCCGCGCCGTAGAAGACGCCGCGGCCGACGAGCTGGTTGGCGCCCTCCGCTTCGAGCGTTCGCCACGTCACGCCCGTGGCCAGCACGACGGCCCGTGCGGTCACGGTGGTGCCGCCGTCGAGGACGAGTGTTCGTGGGTCGCCGTCGAGGACCAGACGATCGACCGTTCGCGTCACCAGAATCTCCGCTCCCAAGCGTTCCGCCTGGTGTAACGCGCGGCTCGCGAGATCGCCGCCGGAAATGCCGCCCGGGAAGCCGAGGTAGTTCTCGATGCGCGACGACGTCCCGGCTTGGCCGCCGGGCGCCTCGCGCTCGATCATGATCGTGCGCAATCCCTCGGAGCCGGCGTAGACCGCGGTGCCGAGGCCGGCGGGGCCCGCGCCGACGATCGCGACGTCGTACGTGCCGCCTTCGGGCTCGATGCGTAGGGCGAGCCGGCGCGCGATCTCGTGCAGCGTCGGATCTTCGAGGACGGTGCCGTCGGCAAAGGCGACGGCGGGATGGCGCACGTTCCCGGGAACCGATGCGGCGATACATTCGCGATCGCTCGCATCGCTTGGATCGAACCACTCGTACGGCACGTGATTGCGCGCGAGAAAATCGCGGATGTCGTGACACAGCAGATCGTCGCGCGTACCGACGATCGTCACGCGCGACGTCGGAGCGACGGTGTACGCCTCGCGGATGAGCGTCACGCGGCGGTTCAGCGTCGCGGCGATCGTCCCCGCGGCTTCGGGCGATTCCGCAATCATGGTGTGGAAGTCGCTGCCGTCGATCCGCGCGAGCCGCGACGTCCGTAGCGCGCGCACGCAGCCAAACGCGGTCGTGCCGAGCGTGAGCATGATCTCACCGAACGACTCGCCGGACTCGAACGTCGTGACGCGGTGCTCCTCGCCCGCGACGCGCCGGAGCACTTCGACTTCACCGTCGAGCACGCCCCAGAAGTAGGCGGGATCGCCGTCGTAGGACACCCACTCGCCAGAGTTGACGCGGATGTCGGCGGAGCGTCCCGCGATCCGCGCTTGCTGACCGCGCGTGAGGCTCGAGAAGATGTCGATGCCCGCGAGCTCGTCCTGTGTGATCATGTCGGAGCCTTCGCGGTGGTCGCGGACGTCCCGGCCATGCGCTCGCGGTTGGGGCGCGTTTTGGCCGAGCGCAGAATACGTGATCTGGTTCCCGCGATCTTCGATCGTCTCACCCTCGGTCTGCGGGCACCGCGGTCTGCGTCTCGGCGCCCGACATGACGGCGACGCTCGTGCGCTCGAGCAGCTTCGCGAGGAGCGCTCTCATCTCGTCGTCGATCGCGGACTTCCTCGCGCTAGGGTTCCGTCGAGATCGAAGACCATGAGGGAGATCGCGCCGGATGACGGTTGTAAAATCTTTGTCTCCTTCTTCAAACGCTCGAGACACAGTAATCTCGCGGTATGAATGCTCGATGTCGGTAAGCCTGCTTACGCTTTCAAAATAGCTCGGCAGCGCGACCGAATGGACAATGAGCTTCGTCCGATAGCTGCGAAGTTTCCCGCGCGGCGTCGCAATGCGCCCCCATCGATCGGTTTACATGAAGGAGTCAGGATGCAACGACGCACGTTCGTCGCCGCTGGAATGTCGCTGCCGCTCGCGTCGCTTGCGGCGCGTTCGGCGCGGGCCGCGGGTCGGGAGACGGTGCACTTCGGCGTCGGCCCGTTGCTACCGGCGGCCGACGACACAAAGAAGACCTACGAGCCATTCTTCGCGTATCTCGCCGACAAGCTCGGCGTCGACTATTCGCTGACGGCGACGACGGACTGGGCCGGCATCTCAGTCGCGCTCGCGAACGAGCAGGTCGACGTCGCGTGGATGGGACCGTTTGGCTACGTCCTTGCGAACAACGACTCTGGTGCCCGGGCGATCGCGACTGCGAAATACGACGGTAAGCCAATCTACCACGCGATCATCATCGGGCGGTCGGATCTCAAGATCGCACGGTGGCCCGAAGACGCCAAGGGATTGAGCATGCAGTTCGCCGACGTCGGCTCGACCTCGGGCTGGCTCATCCCGACCTACTGGTTCCAGCAGCATCACATCGATCCCAAGACGTTCTTCAAGTACCGCGACGGCTCGACGCACGCCGCGAACGAGATCGCCGTGGCCAACGGCCTCGTCGACCTCGCGACCGATTACGACCGCAACCGGAACGCGATGATTGAGAAGGGCACGATCGCGAAGGACGCATCGAAGATCGTCTATACGTTCGACCCGCTCCCCAACGATGCGATCGCCGTTCGCAAGGGATTCGATGCCGGCATGACCTCGAAGCTCGAGGCGCTCCTGCTCGCAATCACAGACGCGACGGCAGCGACGATCCTGCCGAAGCACTACGACGGCTTCGTGCCGACGACCCGGGCGACATACGACGGCATCCAACGGGCGGCGCTCGCCGTCGGTAGCATCAAGAAGAAGACGACGCTCTAGCCGCGTGTATCCCGATCCGGGTGTCGGGTGGAACGCGCCGCGACGGCTGCGCGGGTTCGCGGTCGCGATCAGCATCGCGACCCTCCTCGTTTCGGCGTTCGTCGTCGCGCAGGTCGATCCGGCGAAGCTCGTGGTCGGCGTGCCCCGACTCGCGCGCTGGGCGGCGCGGGCCTGGCCGCCGGACGTCTCGGATTTTTCGATCCTCGTCGAGCGCGCGCTCCAAACGCTCGCAATGGCGACGGCCGGAACCGTGCTCGCGACCGTGCTCGCCCTGACGCTGTGCTTTCTTGCGTCACGCAATCTGACGCCGAATCCATGGCCGCGTTACGCCGCACGGTGGACGCTCAACGTCTTGCGTAGCATCGACTCGTTCGTCTTCGCACTGATCTTCGTTGCGGCGGTCGGGCTCGGGCCGTTCGCGGGCGTGCTCGGGTTGACGCTCAACACGTTCGGCTCGATCGCAAAGTCGTGGGCCGACGGAATCGAGAACGCAGAGGCAGGGCCGCTCGAGGCGGCGTCGCTGTCGGGCGCGAGCCGGATCAAGCTGATCTCGTTCGTGCTCGTGCCCGACGTGCTACCCGGCCTCGCATCTACGGCGCTGTACTTCTGGGAGTTCAACGTTCGCGCATCGACGGTGCTCGGCGTCGTCGGCGCCGGGGGCATCGGTCAGGATCTCAAGAATAGCATCGACCTGCTGGACTTTCCGCGCGTGGCGACGATCGTGCTCGTCATCCTGACGATGGTGACGGCGATCGATCAGCTCAGTTCGCTGTTGCGGCGGCGGCTGGCGTGACGGATGACGCATTGCGCGTGACGGCGCTCGCGAAGTCGTACGGCGGCCGGCCGGTTCTCTCCGACATCAATCTCGCGGTGCGGCACGGCGAGTTCGTGGCGCTGCTCGGCCCGAGCGGCGCGGGAAAGACGACGCTCTTCCGCTGTCTCACGGGCCTGACGGCACCCGATCGCGGCGAGATCCGCGGAGCGCGACGGGGCGAGGCGGCCTTCGTCTTTCAGCAATTCAATCTCGTCCGGCGCGCGAGCGCGCTCGACAACGTGCTCATCGGGCGGCTCCATGCGACGCCCGTGTGGCGAGTGCTCATGCGTCGCTTCGCCGAGGTCGATCGACAGCGCGCGCTCGCGGCGCTCGACGTAGTCGGCTTGCTCGCGGTCGCCTCGCAGCGTGCCGACCGCCTCTCGGGCGGTCAGCAACAGCGTGTCGCGATCGCGCGCGTCCTCGCGCAGGGCGCGCGTATTCTCTTCGCGGACGAGCCGATTGCGAGCCTCGACCCGACGACCGCTCGGACGGTGTTGCAGACGTTGCGCGATGTCGCGCATCGCGACGGCATTGCCGTCGTGTGCAGTCTGCACCAGGCCGAGCTCGCGCGCGAGTTCGCCGATCGCATCGTCGGGATGAAGCTCGGCCGTTTCGTTTTCGACGTTTCGGCGAACGACTTCGGTTTCAGCGAGCGGGACGAGTTATATGCCGCCTCGAGTTCCGTCGGCCCGCCCATCGCAGAGGTCGCTCTCGAGATGGCCACGACAAATCACCGAGGTCGTTGGCTCCGCTAAAACCGTGCCACCGAAACTCGATCGACTCGAAACGGTAAGCACGATCATCGATGTATCACGCCCGTATCCTCGGGCCGGACGCCGCCCTTCGACTCGGCCAGCCTTTTACGTTATCCTCGAGACGAATGTTCCGCGCCTCGAGAGATATGCATCGAAGCCGAAGACGCGACCTGAGCGCGAGATGGCGACGGCAAGACAAACGCCGATGAGGCTGAGATATGTCCACGGCCACTCGCTGCCGAAGGTTGCGAGGTAGATGTTCACAAGCAGGAGGGCGCCCGCAACAGCTGCGATCGGGGTTAATATCCCGAGAATGAGCGCGATGCCGAGGCCCAGTTCCGCGACGAACTGAAAGGGTCCAAAGACCGCTCGCGCCGGTAAGAGAACGTGCTCGATGAACGCCGCATAGGGCGCAATGGGATTATGACTTTGCGGATACACATTGGTGAAGAAGCGAAGCAGACCAGATGGCGTATAAAACCCCTTCTGCACGTTTTCGAACCACGTTGTCAGAAAAAGCAGTCCCATCATGACGCGGAGCGCTGCAAGAGCGCGAAGGGGGACTGGCATCAGGCGTTGCGCCATACAGTCATGCTGCCGCGACATTCGACGAAGAACACGCCGTATAATATTTCTAAAACGGAGAACCCGTCTAGTTGCGATTTCGTAGCACTTTCGTTTGGTTATGCCGAGGATCGTTCGGCGTCTCGCTGGAAAACCGGTCTACCGTTTTTAAAGGAAGGGCTCCGGCACATCGGACGTTCTCGCACCGTGCACGGCGGTACGCTCGGGTTCTACCTCGCAAGCGAGAGTGGTACGAAACGCGTGTTGCTTTGCGCTACGAACGCGGTAAGCTCTAGCCGTGAACCGCACTCCCATTCTGGCGGGATTATGCGAGCTCGGTCAGATCCGGGTGCGGCGAATGGCTTTGTGCCGTCGCAAACCGCTCGATCGCTTCGATGCTCGATGTCGCGCCGTACATGTTCGAAACGCGTAATTCGTGGCTGGACCGGGCGGCCGCCGGCGCGACCGTCGGCGTCGCAGCGTGGGTCGTCGCCCGCGTCATCCTGCTCCCGCTACTTACCGGACATGGCGCGCAGTGGAGCGACGTCGGCTTGCGCTCGGCGTTTCCCGCGCTCGTTGGCTGGATGTTTCTCGGCTTCGTCCTCGGGGCGATCGCGAACGCCGTTATCGCCTCTGGCCGCCTGCCGCGGCGCCGATCCGGTGCGACGGCGCCGGTTCGCGCCCGGATCGTCATCATCGGGGGCGGCTTCGCGGGGCATTCGACCGCGAGCGCGCTCGAACGCACGTACGCGCTCGACCGCAGCGTCGAGATCACGCTCGTGAGCGACACCAACGCGTTGCTCTTTACGCCCATGCTCGCGGAAGTCGCGGGCGGCAGCCTCGAACCCGCGCACATCGGGAGCCCGCTCCGAACGGCGCTACGGGGCACGACGTTCGTGCGCGGGCGCGTCACGGCGCTCGACCTCGAGCGGCGCGCCGTCCTCGTCGGCGACCGCGCTCTGCCCTACGATCATCTCGTCGTCGCTCTCGGCGCGGTCTCCCGCTACCTCGGGCTAACCAACGTCGAGCGATACGCACTGGACTTCAAGACGTTGCACGACGCGATGGCCGTGCGCGACCGCGTCGTTGAAATGTTCGAGCGCGCCGACGGCCTCCCGCCCTCGGACGAGCGGCAGATTCTCTTGACGTTCGTCGTCGCGGGCGGTGGCTTCGCAGGCGCCGAACTCGCCGGCGCCCTCAACGACTTCGTGCAAGGAATTCGCGCCGATTATCCGGCCTTCGGCGAGGGCGACGTCTCCGTCGTGGTCGTTCACTCGCGCGATCGCATCCTGCCCGAGCTCAGCGCGTCGCTGGCGGATTATGCGCTTACGCGGATGCGGGCGCGTGGCGTGCGGTTCATTCTGAGCGCGCGCGTCAAAGACGCGTCGGCGACGAGCGTGACGCTCGATACGGGCGAGGTCGTCGGCGCTGCGACGCTCGTTTGGACCGCGGGAACGGCGCCGAACCCGCTGGTCGCGACGTTCGGGCTGCCGTGCGATAAGCGCGGCGCTCTCGAAGTGTCGCAGACGCTCGTCGTGCGCGATCATCCGGGTATCTGGGCACTCGGCGACTGTGCCGCGGTCAGCGACGCTCGCACGAAGCAGCCGTGCCCACCGACCGCGCAATTCGCGATCCGCGAGGCGTCGACCGTCGCCGCCAATATTTGCGCTACGCTCGACGGCACCGCATTGCGCGACTTTCGATTCATGTCGCTCGGCGCACTCTGCGTCGTCGGTTTTCAGACGGCGTGCGCGGAGCTCTCAATCCCATTTTCGGCGAAGTCGGTGCGGTTCTCGGGGTTCTTTGCCTGGCTGGTGTGGCGCGGGATCTATCTCGCCAAATTGCCGGGAAGCGAGCGAAAGCTGCGAGTCTTCATCGACTGGACGATCGAGGTGTTCTTTCCGCGCGACATCGTGCAGACCGCAGAATCGCCACGGTGACCAAGCGCCGAATCGCGCTGCGACTCGGCGTCTGCGTAATGATCGGCCTCATCGGCGGCACGTTGTCCTCGCACGCCGCGGCACGTCGGCGGACCGTTGCTCGGCGCCGCCGCGGGCGTCGCGTTCTGGCTCGTCTTCGCGCGCCGAGAACTCGACCTCGCGAGCGGTTTGCTTTGGGGGTCGGCGCTCGCCTATCTGGCCTGGCTCGCGAGCGTCGCGTTCGCGGGTACGGCGGAATCGCCCATGATCGATCGCGCGCGCGTAGCTTTCCCGCATTTCGTGGCGGACGTCGTGAGCCTCGGGCTTCCGATCGGGGTCGCACTCGGTATCGTCGATTCCGTCGCCACGCGAGGGAACCGGATCGCGATCTCGATCCCACGTGCCATCGTCGGCGGCGGCGTCGCAGGTCTCGTCGGCGGCTGGGCCTTCGGTGTCTGGATGGCGCGCGTGCACTTTTTCCCGCTCGTCGCCGGGCTCGTCGGCAGTAGCGACGTCTCGGTCGGGATCGCGCTGAACTTCGCGATCGCGGTCTTCATCGGCGCGTCCTTCGGGTTGCTGTTCCAGCGCGACATCCTGGGTCTCGGGTCGAGCATCGTCTACGGCGTCGCCTACGGCCTGCTGTGGTGGTTCGTCGGACCGTTGACGCTCCTCTCGGCGCTCTCGCACCGGCCGATCGATTGGACGGCGGCGAACGCGTCGTCGCTCTTCGGCTCGCTCGTCGGCCACCTCATCTACGGCACGATCATCGGCACGCTCTACGGCCTTGAGGATCGCGCGTGGAAGAAATTCTTCTATGAATCCGATCCACTCAACCGTGAGACGTCCGGCGGCGTCCGAACGCTCGAATCGGTCGGACGCGGTGTCCTCGCGAGCCTCGTCGCCGGCGCGATTTTCAGCGTCGTCATGCTCGCGACGGGAACGTTACCGCGCGTTGCGGCGATCGCCCACGGAACGTCGGTCGCACTGGGCTTCAGCGTGCACATGGTGATCAGCGCGATGATCGGCGCGACGTATGGCTATCTTTTTCGCTACGAGGCCCCCGACGTCGCAGCGAGCCTCGCGTGGGGACTCGCATATGGCGCGATCTGGTGGTTCCTCGGAGCGCTGACGCTCTTTCCGGTCCTCCTCGGCGAGCCGTTCGATTGGAGCGACGCCGGAGCGGCCGCACAACTCCCCTCGCTCGTCGGCCACCTCCTGTATGGCGCGGCGCTCGCGATGACGTTCCTCTTCCTCGAGCGGCGTCATCGCGCGTGGCTCGCGGCCGACGAGCGCCTCGCGATCCGTGAGATCCGCAGGCGACGCCCATTGCAGACGTCGGCGCCCGCCGTCTGGCTCCTCGTCGTCGGCCTCGGCGTTTCGCTCTCCGTCGTGCTTTCGTAAGGAGCGAGGATGCTGCCAACCTATCTCGTCGATGCCGCGGATCTGGCCATGGGCGCAAGCCTCGGAAATGGCGCCATCTGGATCAACACCAAGAGCACCGGTGCAATCGAGGGCATCTTCAACGCGCGTGTCGGCGAGGGCATGTTCGGCGCGGTGAGCGTCCGGTACGGACTCGCCGCGCGGCCGATCGAAATCGAGCCCGCGCACGACGGCTCGCGCGCGCTGCGCGCCGTCCCGGCGGAGCCGGACGGGACGACGACGGTCGAACTCCACCCGGCCTATCAGCGCCGACGTTTTACGCTCGTCGGCAGCGTCGAGGTCAGCGAGACGACATTCGTTCCGTTTGCAGCCGATCCGGCCACTGCGGATCCCGCCGCGGCGTACGTTCTGCTCGAACTCGAAAACGCCGGGACGACGGCGAAGACCTTGCGCGTGGTCGGCTTCGCGCGGCTCCGCGGGACGCTCGCAGCCGATGTCGTCGGCCGGTACGATGCTGGGATCGGCGCGCTGGTGGCGACGAACGGGAGCACGGGACGCGCGACCCGCTGCTTCGGATCGACGCGCCCGGCGACGCGCTTCGCGACGACGTCCGACTTCGGACGGGTTTACGATCCGTCGCACCTCCACGCGCTCGACAACGATACGAGCGCGGCGGGCGATGTGCTCGGCGGCTTGCAGGTTGACGTCGAGCTGGCGCCCGGCAGCAACGTGACCTTCGCGTTCGTGTGCGGCGCCTTCGACGCGGTTGCAGCCGATGCAATCGAGGCATATCGCGCGTTACCCGCACCGGACAATGCGTTCGCAGCGACGATCGCGCGCCTCACCGCAGTCGTGCAAATCGCAGAAGTGGCGACGCCGGATCGGCTCATCAACGACGGTGCCCTCTGGAGCAAGGTCAACATGCGCCGCGTCATGAGCTCGTATCGCGGCGGCCCGGCGTTCACGAACGAACCCGGCGTATCGTCGAACGTCGTCGGACGCGACGCGGCGTGGTTCATCTATGGCAACGACCACTTCATGCCCGAATTCTCGCGGGCGCTTCTGGAGAAGTTCGCGACGTTACAGTACGCGGACGGCAAGATCGCGGAATACTACAACGCGCTCGATGAGCATGTCGAAGACGACCGGCTCAACATCAACGACGACACGCCGCTCTACGTGCTGGCGATCAACCATCACGTTCGCGCGACCGGCGACGTCACATGGCTGCGCGCGATCTACCCGAGCGTCGCGCGTGCGGCGGATTACATCCTCGCGCAAGTCGACGATCGCGGACTCGTCTTTTGTTCCGCCCGCGACGAGCGCGGGAACGTCTGGGCGATCGCCGGTTGGCGAAACGTGATCGCGGGTTACACGCTCAACGGCGCCGTTACGGAGATCAACGCCGAATGCGCAGCGGCGCTTCGCGCCGCAGGCCATCTCGCCGAACTCGCATCAACCGGGGGATGCGCCTCAGCCCTTGGGAGCCGCCGCGGTTTTTTTGGGCCGCGATCGAGGGTGTCTGCGGCGTCATGCTCACGACGGGAGCGCTCCGCGTCGCGCCGCTCGTGCCGACGAGTTGGAAGTGGGTCGCGCTCAAACGGCTGCCCTACCACGGCCGCGAGATCACCTATGTCGCGGCACGTCGCGGTGGCGCGTTCCACCTCTACGTTGTGGGCGACGTCGAATGCGGTTTCCCGATGCAACGCTATGATGCCGATGTCTCCACGAGCGTCGTGGCGCCCGCGGGGGCGAGCATCGTGGTTCTGACGCGCGCTCGCGAGACGCTCGTGTTCGTCGGAAGCCACGACGAGGGAACGCGAACGTACACGATCGGGCTCTCGAACATTCTCTCCCCCGGTCGCTCCTACGACGTCGAGACCTACGATAGCGAGCGCGATGCGTGGCAATCGACGGTTATCGACACGGCGATCCCCGTCGACTCGATCGGCCTCTCCATCGAGCCGGGCGGCTACCGCATGATCTCATTACGATCGCCTCGGCTCGACGGAATCGCAGTCACCGATGGGGCGTGACGTGTTGCCATACGCCGTCGAAGCGCATGATGGCTCCGGTACGATCGCGAATCGCGGTACAACTGTCGAGCAACGAGAGCGGTGAGCCGCGGGCATGTCTCGCGATGACGGGTGTCCGTTCGAGCGAGCCGGCGCTCCGGATCTTCACGAGCCAGCGCGATCGCTCGTGCGCATCGAAATACAGATCCGCCGCGACGTCGAGGGCGTAGAAGCTCCGCCGGTCGTGGCCGAGCATCGCGATGAGCGTCGCGTTGGCAGACAGAACGCGACCGTCGACGGTCGTTGAGTACAAGCCGATCGGTGCGCCGTCGAACGTCGGCGCGATCGTCGGCAACGGCGGTGGCTGCAAGGCCGCGGAGGTATACAAGAGCCGCGCTTCGTCGTGACTGAGCCGCAGGGCGTCGCAGACGTCAGCGATGAAGCTCGACGAGCGGGGCGAAGCGACGCGTCCATCGAGCCAATTCACGATCGTGCCCTTCGGAACCCCGGAAAGCTTGGCGAGCAGGCCCGGCGTTACGTCGTACGTCGGCCGATGCATCAGGCTACGTAGCGTCTCGCCGAACGATGACGCGCTCGCTCGGCGGTGCCGACTCGACTTTGTTATGACGTTCATACGCCCCCGTTTCGTGCGTCGCGACTTGGCCCGGCCTCGATTGTGCATCGAACGGCAAACGACCTACTGCCGAAGTGTCCCTTTGCGGGCGAATGTCGCGCGGTAAGCCATCGTACATCAACGCGTCGGCTACCGCGCCATACTCTGCAACATTAGGACGGCTCGGCTCGCCCATCGTGGCTCATCGATCGTCGAGAAGGGCGATCGCGTGACGGTCGGATGCATGCTCGTGCGCCAGGAGAACGGAACGCGAAGGTAAGCTCTCTTCCTAAACCATCACCGTCTGCCCGTACGGTCGTCTTGAAAAGAGGTTCCACCATGAATTCGATACGTCTAGCGCTCTCCAGCCTCGTCCTCACTGCCGCCGTTGGCGTCGCACAACCGGTGCTCGCGGCGGACAATACCGCTATGTCGAGTGCCCTTGCCAAGTGCACGTCATCGAACCCGGCGGTCGTGCTCAACACGAAATCCCATGAATACGTCATCAGCATGTTCGCATCGCCGACGGCAGCCGGCTCCGTTCCGACGACCATGAGCCCGCTGCCGGCCGCGATGATGGCGATGTGTCGATCCGACGCCGAGGCGCAGGGCGGGAAGCCCGCGTTCGGCGGGATGCAGATGTCGATGGGCGCGATGCTGATGAGCCTGAACTCACTGGACCTGACGCCCGCGCAACGGCAGAAGATTCAAGCGATGATGCAGGACGGGTCGAAGCGCGACATGCACGACGTCAATTCGGCCTTGACGTCCGCGCAGCAGGCGCAGATGGCCGCCGAAATGCGTCACAGTCACGATTTGCTATGGTCACCCCACATATTGCGATAGCGAGTGCTGGTCGCCATTGAGAGCCCGAAACGCCCGGCGACGTTGGATTCAATCGGCGAGCGGGATCTCCGCGTATCCGGACCCGTAGCTTCGCATCTCGGACGTCCCAGCCATGAGCTCGCCGATGCGGCCGCGGTCCAGTTCGGCGCGCTCGAACGAGCCGGCGATGCGGCCGCCGTAGATCACGAGCACGCGGTCGGCGAGCGCGAGGATCTCGTCGAGCTCGAAGCCGATCAGGAGCACCGCCACCCCCGCATTGCGTGCTTCGACGAGCCGCGACCGGACGAGCGCGGCCGCGCCGATGTCGACGCCGCGGGTAGGCTGATAGGCGATGAGCAGGCGCGGCTCGCCCGCAAGCGCGCGGCCTACGACGACCTTCTGCTGATTGCCGCCCGAGAGCGTTCCCGCGCGCGCACGCGCAGAGGCGGGCCGCACGTCGAGCCGCTCGATGATGGCCTGCGCGCGCTCCGCCGTCGCGCGGCGAACGCGCAGCGCGCCGCTGCGGAACGGCGGCCGGCGATGATCGCCGAGCGACGCGTTGTCGGCGATCGACCATGGCAGCACGAGCGCCTCGCGCCGGCGATCCTGCGGGATCGAGCGCACGCCCGCGTCGAGCGCGTCGCGCACGCTGCCCGAGCGGAGCGTGCGGCTGAAGATCGTGATCGTGCCGCTGTGCGGCAATGCGCCCGTGAGCGCGTCGGCGAGCGCCGTCTGGCCGTTGCCCTCGACGCCCGCGATGCCGACGATCTCGCCGCACGCGACCTCGAGCGTCGCGCCCGCGAGGGCGTGCGCCCCCGTGCCCGCGCGCACGTCCTCGACCTGGAGGCACGGCCGGAGCGTCCGCACTTCTCGCGCGGAGACGGCGGGCAGCTCGCCGCCGACCATTGCGCGCGCGATCTCGGGCACCGACGTCGCGCTCGCGGCCGCCGCGAAGACCACGCGTCCAGCGCGCACTACCGTCACGCGGTCCGCGTGCGCGATGACCTCGCCGAGCTTGTGCGTCACGACGAGGATCGCGACGCCGTGCCGTGCGAGCCCGCGCAGCCCCGTGAAGAGCGCGTCGATCTCGACGGGCGCGAGCACCGCGGTCGGCTCGTCGAGGACGAGCACGCGCGGCTCGCGCGCGAGCTCGCGCAGGATCTCGACGCGCTGCGCAACTCCGACGGGCAGGTTCTCGACGACGGCATCGGGATCGACGTTGAGGCCGTGCTCGCGCGCGAGCTCCGCCACGCGCGCCCGCGCGCGCCGAGCGTCGAGCGCGAGCCCGCGCGTCGGTTCGCGGCCGAGCACGACGTTCTCCCAGACGCGTAACCGCTGTGCGAGCTCGAAGTGCTGGTGCACGAGGCCGACCCGGCCCGTCGTCTCGCGGTCGCCCGACGTCGGAGGCAGCGCGCCCGCGGCGATCGCGGCGAGCGTCGATTTCCCCGCGCCGTTCTCACCGCAGAGCGCATGGATCTCACCCGGCAGCAGGGAGAGATCGACGCCTTCCAGCGCGACGACGCCGCCGTCAAAGCGCCGCCCGATCCCGCGCAGGACGAGCGCGGGGGCGAGGGAGATCACGGCTTCGGTAGAGGGCTCGGCTGAAACGCCGCGAGCGCCGAGCGCGTCGTGGGTGGGACGAGCGTGCCGGCGACGATCTCGTTCCTGAGGGCATCGACGATCGCAATGTTTCTCGCGCCGATCGCCGCGCGCGTGTACTTGAAGTCCGTCAGCGAAACGCCGCCGTCGCGCAGCCCGAACTCGACCGTTCCCGACGGGATCTTCTGCGAGTGCACCTCTTGGGCGACGTCGAAGACGGCCACGTCGACGTGCTTGACGACGCTCGTGAGGATCTTTCCAGGCGCGATCGCGTCCTGATTGGAGTCGACCCCGATGAGATAGTCCTTCGAGCGCGAGCGTACGGCGTCGATCGCGCCGAGGCCCGATTTGCCCGCCGCGACGTAGAGCACGTCGGCGCCCGAGTCGAACGCGAGCCCGGCGAGCTCCTTACCCGAGGCGACGTCGTCGAAGCTCCCGACATACTTCACGACCGTACGAATCTGCGGATCGACCTCGCGGGCGCCCGCGATGAAGCCCGATTCGAACTTGCGCAGCAGCGGTGAGTCGACGCCGCCGATGAAGCCGACCGCGTGCGTCTTTGAGACGAGCGCGGCGAGCGCGCCCGCGAGAAACGATCCGTCCTGCTCGCGAAAGAGGATCGAGGTAACGTTGGGCTCGTTGACGACCGCATCGACGATCGCAAAGTGGCGCCGCGGATTATTCTTCGCGACCGACGCGACGTCGGTCGCCATCAGGAATCCGACGGCGAAGATCTCCGCGTCCTCGACGTTGGAGAGCAGCGTGAGGTTGGGCTGATAGTCCGCGGCCGACTTTGACTGCAGCACTTGGATCTGCGCGCCGAAGTCCTTCTTCGCTCGCAGGAGTCCGGCGTATGCGGAGTCGTTGAACGACCGGTCTCCCAGCCCGCCGACGTCGGTCACCATCCCGAGCCGGAAGGGCGCTTCGGCACCCGGTGCCGCCGTGACGCCCGTCTCGGGCTTGCGATTGCATGCGGCGAGCATCACGACGGCGCACAGCGCGAGCGAGAGGGAGCGACCTCGGATCATATCGGTTCGACTACGGACCGCCGGCGGCCGATGCCTGTGCCCGCGGCGAGGGCGATGAGCGCGAGCGCACCGCAGAGCGCGGCGATCGGCGTCACGCCGTACGCGCCGAGCAGGCCCGTCGAAATCGGCGGCATGACGATGCCGGCGGCGCCGTCGAACGAGGCGGCAACGCCGAGGATCGCCCCGCGCTGGCTCTCGGGCGCCGCGCCGCTCACGAGCGAGGCCAGCGTCGCGTTCTCGATCGCGAGCGCGCCTGCGAAGACGACGACCATGAGCATCACGATCGGCGCGGCGTGCATGACCACCGCGAGCGCGAAGGCGGCGGCGAGCGCGACGAGCCCGATGTCGCTCGCGCGCCGCTCGCCGACGCGCGTTGCGAGCCGGCCGACGACGAGGAGCTGAAAGGCGACGCTCGCGACACCGAAGCCCGCGAAGACGTAGCCCGCCGATCTCGCGTCGAGTCCGAGCCGCTGCTGCAGCGCAAGGGCGAAGACGGCGAACCAGCCGTAAATCGCGAGGCCGTAGGCGAGCTTGCGCGCGAGGACCGGCAGCAGCGCCGGGTCGCGCAACTCGCGAACGATCTCGGCAGGCCCCGCCGGGACCTCGGGCTCGTCGCCCTCCGAACGCGATTCGGGCAGCGCGACGATCGTCACGATGAGCGTGACGAACTGCAGCCCGGCGGCAAGCAGCAGCGGGGCGGCGTAGCCGAACTGCCCCGCGAGCAGGCCCCCCGTCGCCGGGCCGAAGACGAGGCCTGCGCCGAACGCGGCGCCGACGTAGGCGAACGCCTGTGGCCGCTGCGCCGGCTCGACGAGATCGGCGACATAGGCCTGCGTCACGCCAATGTTCCCGCCCGAGAGTCCCTCGATGACGCGCGCCAGGAAGACGACGGCGAGGTTCGGCGCAAACGCGAGCGTCGTCCAGCCGATCGTCGCGCCGATCTGGGAGACGATGAGGACGCGCTTGCGCCCGATGCGGTCGCTCGCGGCGCCCCAGACCGGGCCCGCGACGAGCTGGCAGAACGAGAACGTTGCGAAGAGAAAGCCGACGACGATCGCCGGCGCGCCGAAGTGCTCGACGTAGAACGGCAACAGCGGAATGAGGATGCTGAAGCCGAGGATGTCGATGAACGTGATCCCGAGGATCGGGAGGAGGCGCCTCAGCACGGAAGCCGCCTCCCCCGGCGCGTCAGACGTCCATCGGATCCGGAATCGGGACGGGCGACGGCGAGCCCGCCGGAACGGTCACGGGCGGCTCCTCGATGCGCGAGGGCGGCTCGACTTTCGGGGCGTTCGGATTCGGCACGGGCGCGCGAGGCGCGCCCGGCTCCTCGGGTTCGACGAAGCCGGGGGCAACTGCAGTCAGGGTCATCGGTACCTCCGCGCACGCCTTTCCCGTTTCCCGTTCGGCTGACATGGGACCGCTCCGACGGGGAATGATCCGACGCATGGGTCGTCCTACCGAGATCGTCCTCTACCAAGCGGAGTGGTGCCCGTATTGCGCGCGCGTCCGCGCGAAGCTCACCGACCTGCTCCTGGATTACACGTGCGTCAACGTCGGCCGCTCGCACGCGGATCGCGGCGAGGTGATGGCGGTGTCGGGTCAGACGAGCATTCCGACCATGGTCGACGGCGACGTGACGCTCGACGACGACGACGACATCTTGCCGTATCTCGAGCGGACCTACGGTTCGAGAGCGGGCGCGGGCAAGCCGTAGCCCTCGTCGCGCGGCGCGAGCGCCCAGCCGGCGCCCGCGCCGGCGAGCGTCGCGAGCAGGTTGACCGCGTCGTTGTCGAGGAGGGCCGCGCCGCGGATCACGGGTGCCGCGGTACCACAGTCGTGCACGGCGCGCTCCGTCGCCCGGCTGCAGTCGGGACAGAAGCGTAACGCTTGCAGCGATGCGCCGAGCACGGAATCGACCGTCGCGCCGATCGCGCCCGCGATCCAGACGGCGCTGAAGCCACCTCCGAAACACGCGCGCGCCACCCCGCCGAGCAGGAGCGCCCCGGCGAGCTCGGCGAGCGTTCCCGGTAGCGTCACGCCGCCGGAGAAGCCGGTGGCGATCGGCCGCAACGTCAGAATCGAGCGCGGCCGTCGCGCAGCGAGCGTGCCGATCTCGGTCGCCCACGTATCGGCAGTCGCCGCCGCGAACGCACCCGCGAACGCGAATCGTGCACGAGGCGAGCGCCGGGCCGCGAGCGCGCAGAGCGCGGCGACGCCGCCGTTCGCGAGCACCTGCCGGGCGTCGCGCGCGCCGCCCTTGCCGATGTCGGCATCGAGGGCGGCCTTGCGGCGTTTCCCAACGCGCGTCAGGGCAACCGACGAGACGAAGAACGCGAGTAGCACGGCCGCCCCGCGGCCCTCGAGGCCGGCGAACGTCGCGGTGCCGACGGCTACGGCCGCTGCCGCGCCGCCGGCGTCCAGTGACCGCGAGCGATATGCCGCAATCCCGATCGCGCCCGATGCGGCGGCGCCGAAGACGGCGGCGAGCCGCAGGCGCACGCGCCGCCGAAGACCGCTACGCGGTCAGGGGCAAGGCGAGCGCCGAGACGAGCCCAACGACGGTCGCCTCATCGGCGATGACATTGACGCGCAAACCTGCGGCGCGGGCCGCGTCCGCCGTCGCCGGACCGATACAGGCGACGGTCTTCCCGTGCGAGAGCGCGATCGCATCGGGCACGTTCGCGAGGAGTCCGAGTACCGCGCTCCCGCTCGCGAACGCCCAGACGTCCGCAGTCGCGGCCGCCTCCGCGATCGAGGGATCCCGGACGATCGCGGTCCGGTAGCCGGCGACGAACTCCACGGTCGCGCCCGTCGAAACGAGCGCCGCGGGCAGCGCGTCGCTCGACTCCTCGGCCCCGAAGCAGAGCACGCGGTCGCGCGCCCCGATGCGGCCGGCGAGGTCGGTCGCCGTGCTCGCGGCCGAAAACGTCTCCGGCACGAGATCAGCAGTAATGCCGCGTTCGCGGAGCGCCGCCGCGGTCTTGATCCCGACAGCCGCGACCTTCGCGCGGCCGAAGCGCCGCGCATCGCCGCCTGTCTTCGCGAGCAGCGTGAACGCCGCTTCGACGCCGTTGCGGCTCGAAAAGACGACCCAATCGTAGGAGTCGAGCGCCGCGATCGCCGCGATCGCCGGCGCCGGATCGTCGGGCGATGCGATCTCGATCGTCGGCGCGATCAGGGGCTCGGCGCCCGCGCCCCAGAGCTCGTTCGCGAAATCGGCAGCGCCGACGATCGGCCGTGTGACGAGGACGCGTTTTCCGAAGAGCGGGCCGTCGTCGAACCAGCGGATCGTCTCGCGTTCGCGGACGACCTGGCCAATGACGACGATCGCGGGCGCCGCGAACTTCGTGCGTTCGACATCGGCGACGATCGTGTCGAGCGTTCCGACGAGCGTCTGCTGCGTCGGCTTCGTGCCCTCGCGGACGATGCCGACGGGCTGATCGCCCGGCATGCCGTGCTCGCGCAGCTTCGCGACGATGCCCGCGAGACTGCCCATCGCCATGAGGAAGACGAGCGTCTGCTTCGGGTTGGCAAGCTTCGCGTAATCGAGCGACGAGTAACCCTTGGTCGGGTCCTCGTGGCCCGTCGCGATCGTGAGCGACGTGTTGTGGTCGCGATGCGTCACGGGGATGCCGGCATAAGCGGGCGCCGCGATCGCCGACGTAATTCCCGGCACGATCTCGAACGGCACGCCCGCCGCGCGGAGCTCTGCGGCTTCCTCGCCGCCGCGCGCGAAGATGAAGACGTCGCCGCCCTTGAGCCGGACGACGCGCTTGCCCTCGAGCCCGAGGCGCACGATGAGCGCCGTGATCTCGTCCTGCGACATCGTATGCGCGCCGGCTTTCTTGCCGACGTAGATCCGGTCGCAGCCCGGCGCCGCCATCGCAATGATCGCCGCCGACGCAAGATAGTCGTACACGAGCACATCGCACTGCGCGAGCGCCCGCGCGGCTTTGAGCGTGAGCAGCCCGGGGTCGCCCGGGCCCGCTCCGACGAGCCAGACCTTCCCGACGCTCACTCCGTGAAGTCGTGTTCGAGGACGGCGGTGGTCCCGGCGCGGCGCAGGGCCGCCTCCTCGGTGCGAACGCGCAGGTCGAAGAGCTCGTCGATCAGCGACGCGAAGGTCATCGCTTCGGCGTGATTGGAGGTCGCGCGTTCGCGGAGCTTCGTGACGGCGTTGTGCAGCAGCTTCGAGACGATCGTGAGCGAGGCGCCGGTGACGAGCATCTTCTCGCGCTCGGAGAGCTCCGGGCACCGGGAGAAGAGCCGCTCGATCTCCGTCTCGCGAATCGCTTCGGCCTTTTGTACGAGCGAGCTGACGACGGGGATCGCGACCCGGGACTGATACCACTGCGCAAAGCGCTCGGCGTGCTCGGCGATGATCGCCTCGACCATCGGAATCGATTCACGGCGCCGCTCGAGCGTGGCGTCGATGAGTCCGCGCAGCTGATCGATGTCGGCGACGTGAACGTTCGGAATCCGCATGACGTCGGGATCGACGTCGCGCGGGACGGCGATGTCGACGATGAACATCGGCCGCTCGGGCCGTGCGAGCATCGCCTCGGCGACCTTGCCGGGCGTGAGGACGAAATGCGACGCACCCGTCGAGGTCACGACAATGTCGACGCGTTTGAGCGCGTCGGTGAGACCGGGCAATTCGAGCGCCGTGCCGACGCCGAGGTGCTCGATGATCTCCTGCGCCTTCTCGGCCGAGCGGTTGGCGACGAAGAGCTCGGCGCAGCCTTCGAGCTTGAGGCGCTTCGCCGCGAGCGTGCCCATCTTGCCCGCTCCGACGACCATGACGGTCTTGTCGGCGAGCGTACCGAGGTGCTGCCGCGCGAGATCGATCGCAGCCGTCGCGACGCTGATTGAATCGCCACCGATGCGCGTACGCGACCTGGCCTCTTTGCCCGCGTGCAGCGCTTCGCGCATCAGCGCGTGCAGCGTCTTGCCGATCGAGCGCGCCTTCTGCGCCTGGATATATGCGTCTTTGACTTGGCCGAGGATCTCGGCCTCGCCGATGAGCATCGAGTCGAGGCCGGTCGCGACGCGGAGCAGATGGTCCGTCGCCTGCGATCCGAGCAGCGTGTACATGTACGACGACATGTCGCCGACGTCTCCGTGACGGAAGTTTCGCAGGAACGTCTTGAGCTGATCGACGCCCGCCTCGTAGTCCTCGAGCTCCGCGTAGATCTCAAGCCGGTTGCAGGTCGAGAGCATCACGGCTTCCCGGACCATCTCATAGTCGCGCAAAGCGACGAGCGATTCGGCCATCTTCGACGCCGGAAACGCATGGCGTTCCCGAACTTCGACCGACGCGGTGTGATGCGAGAGACCGAGACAGACTAGCGGCATGAGGTCCCCGTGAGGATACCGGCTGGCGGTGCGGCCGCTCGTATGAGCGGACCGGCGTGAGTCGAGCCTGACACGGTTTTTCGGGGGATGACGTGCGCTTGGTCACCGGGGTTCATCGAAGCAATCGTATGCCCGTCCGATCTTTCTTGGCTACGATAGGTGTCTGGCATACCGGTTGTTCGACGCCACCGGGACTCAGGCGGTTGCCAAAAGCGACGCGACGGCGTCGTCCGCTGCCACGATGGTGCGGTCAATCGAGGCGTTGTCATGCGCGAGGCTCAGAAAGCCGGCCTCGAACTGGGACGGCGCGAGATAGACGCCGCGATCGAGCATCGCGTGAAAGAACTTCGCATAGAACGCCGTGTCGGAGCGCTTCGCCGAGACGAGATCGACGACGGGCTCGCTCGCGAAAAAGAAGCCGACCATCGAGCCACGTTGCGCGACCTGATGCGGGATGCCGTGCCGCGAGAAGACGGCGTCCATCCCTTCGACAAAGCGTGCGCCCGCGTGGTCGAGCTGCGCGTAGACGCCCGGCTCGCGCAACGCCCGCAGCGTCGCTGCGCCCGCCGCCATCGCGAGCGGGTTGCCCGACAGCGTTCCAGCTTGGAAGACGCGGCCGTCGGGGGTGAAGTTGTCGAGGATTGCGGCGGGGCCGGCGACCGCGCCGACGGGCAGGCCGCCGCCGACGATCTTGCCGAGCGTGGTGATGTCGGGCCGGACGCCCTCGCGTTCCTGAACGCCCCCCGGCGCCACGCGGAAGCCGGTCATGACCTCATCGAAAATCAACAGCGCGCCGTGCCTGTCGCACAGCGCGCGCAGGCCTGCGAGGAAGCCCGGCTTTGGCAGCACGAGCCCCATGTTGCCGACGTAGGGCTCGACGATGATCGCCGCGATCTCCGGCCCGCGCGCCGTGAAGAGTGCCTCGACCGCCGCGAGGTTGTTGTAGGGCGCCTCGAGCGTGTCGGCGATCGCGTTTTTCGGCACGCCCGCGGAATCGGGGACGCCGATCGTGAGCGCGCTCGAGCCCGCCGAGACGAGGAACGCGTCGACGCTGCCGTGGTAGCAGCCGGCGAACTTCACGACGCAGTCGCGGCCGGTGACGCCGCGCGCGAGCCGGAGCGCGAAGCTCGTGGCCTCGCTGCCCGAGGAGCAGAAGCGGACTTTTTCGGCGCTCGGGACCATCGCGACGACGAGCTCGGCGAGCTCGGATTCGATCTCGGTCGGCGCGCCGTACGAGGTGCCGCGCAACGCCTCGGCGCGCACGGCGTCGATGACGGCGGGCGCTGCGTGGCCGAGGATCATCGGCCCCCACGACATGACGTAGTCGATGTACGCATTGCCGTCGACGTCCGTCAGCGTGCAGCCGGACGCCGAGGCGATGAACACCGGCGTACCGCCGACGCCCTTGAACGCCCGGACGGTCGAGTTCACGCCGCCGGGGATGACGGCGCGGGCGCGGGCAAACGCCTTGGTGCTGCGGGTGCGGTCCATGCCGCTCGTTACCCCGCTCGGCGTCGGAACTCCGGGCCGCAGGTGCGCCGGCCGGGGCGCGTAAGCGCGGCCCATGGCCGCTCGCGCCGTCCCCGCCGCTCAGCCCGACGCTCGGCATTCGACCGCGCCGCTGCGATCTGCGGTCGCCGCGACGCTCGTCGGGAACTTCCTCGAGTTCTCGGATTTCCTCGCCTTCGCGCTCTTCGCAATCCCGATCGGCCGCGCGTTCTTCCCGGCGACGAGTCCTGGGACGTCGCTGCTGCTCTCGCTCGCGACGTTCGGGATCGGGTTTCTGACGCGGCCGCTCGGCGGGCTCGTGCTCGGCGCATACGCCGACCGCGCGGGCCGGCGCGCAGGGATGATGCTCTCGCTCGTCATCATGGCGGTCGGGTCGGGCGCGCTCGCCGTCGTCCCGCCGTTCGCCCGGATCGGCCTTGCGGCTCCGCTCGTCGTCGTGGTCGCGCGGCTGCTCCAAGGCTTCGCCGCCGGCGGCGAATTCGGCTCGGCGACGAGCTATCTTCTCGAGACCGCGCCGCGCGGTCGCGAGGCCCGGGCGACGATCTGGCAGAGCGTCACGCAGACGTTTGCGACGATCGCGGTCGGGACGCTCGCGTTCGCGCTCGAACGCAATCTGTCGGCCGGGGCGCTCAACGCATGGGGCTGGCGGATTCCGTTCGCGATCGGAATCCTCATCGCACCCTTCGGGGTCTACCTGCGGCGGCATCTGCCCGAGACGCTCGATGCCGCCGAGGCGACCCGGACGCGCGGCCTCGTGCCGCGCGAGATCTGGGGCGCCCTCGTCGTCGCGGCCGGCATGATCTGCGGCCCGACCGTCTCGACGTACGCGAATTCATATATGGCGACGTACGCGCAATCGGTGCTCCACACGCCGGCATGGGTCGGCTCGGCGCTCGTGATTGGCGGATCCGCGTTCATCGCGATCGGAGCGTACGCGGGTGCCTGGTGCGGCGACCGCTTCGGCTATAAGCGCGCGATGAACGGCTGGCGACTGGTTTACATCGTCGCGTTGCTGCCGGGCTTCGCGCTCATGACGCGGCACGGCACGTCGGTTGCAACGCTGCTCGAGACGCAATCCGTGCTAAGTCTGCTCTTCGGCCTCGCGATCGGTCCGATCTACGTGCTCATGGCGAACGCATTCCCGCGCTTCGAGCGCGGCACCGGGCTCGCGCTCTCATATGCGCTGTCGGTCGCGATCTTCGGCGGCACCGCGCAGTTCGTGATGCAGTGGTTAATCGGCCGCACCGGCAACCCGCTCGTCCCCGCCTATTATATGATCGTCGCGAACTGCGTCACCGTCGCGGCGACGATCGTCATCCGTCCGGCCGGTGCGTCGCGCGTAGCGTACGACGCCGGATGAAGGACCAGCCGCAACGCCGGAGTCAGCGCGTCAGTGCGGTACCACTCCGTGGAAGACGAATTGCTCGAGTGCGACCAGAATGCCGATGATCACGGTGAAGACGATACTGTGCGGAAACGTCTTCCGGAAGACGTCGCCTTCGTGGCCTTGTAATCCCGTGACCGAAACGCCGGTCGCGATGTTCTGCGGTGAGATCATCTTGCCCATGACGCCGCCCGATGAGTTGCTCGCGGCGAAGAGCACGGGATCGAGCCCGAGTTGGTTTGCCGCGACGACTTGGAGGTTGCCGAAGAGCGCGTTGCCCGACGTATCGCTGCCCGAGAGAAACACCGCGACCCAGCCCAGGAACGGCGAGAGGAAGACGAAGAGCAGTCCGAGCGACGAAACCGCAAGCCCGAGCGTATAGTTCAGTCCCGAATAATTCATCAGATAGGCGAGTCCGATGATGAGCGCGACCGTGAGGATCGCGATGCGCGTCTGCTTCCACGTCAGCGCGGCGCACGCGGCGAGTTGCGCCGGCCGGACGCCGACGAGCGCCGCGGTCAGCAGTACGGCGACGAGAATCGCCGTGCCCGTGGCGAGCGGCTCGAAGTTCCAGACGGCGGCGTATGGCGCGCCCTTATAGAGTGTGATCGAGACGGCTTTATCGAGACCGGGCCACGGGATCTTTTGCGCTCCGAGTTTGGCGATGCCGAGGAACGTCCACACGATGACGATCGCCGAGACGACGAGCCATGGCAGCCAGCCTCCCCACGGCGCGACCGGCTTCGCGCCCTTGGCGAGGGGCTCGGGAGAAAGCGCTGCGCCGAGTGCGTACTTTGCGTCGGGCCGCGGCCGCCAGACCCGTAAGAAGAGCAGCGTAACGATCAGCGATCCAAGCGACGACAGCACGTCGGTGAGCGCGTAGTTCACGTAATTCGAGCAGATGAACTGGCTGATGCCGAAGCTCGTCCCCGCAACGAGCAGCACGGGCCAGACGCCCGCGATCGCCGTGAGCCCACCGTAGACGCCGATGACGTAGAACGGTAGGATCGCGGCGACGAACGGGAGTTGACGCCCGACCATCTCGCCGAGGATGACGGGTTTGAGATGCGTGACCGCGCCGAGCACCGTGATCGGGACGCCGAGCGCGCCGAAGGCGACGGGCGCCGTATCGAAGATCAGCGTGAAGACGAGCGCTTCGATCGGCGAGAAGCCGACGAGGATGAGCAGCGAGCTCGCGATTGCGATCGGTGCGCCGAAGCCTGCGATGCCCTCGAGCAGCGCACCGAAGCAGAACGCGATCACGACGAGCACGACGCGCCGATCGTTCGGAAGAAACTCGAGCACCCACTGACGGAAAGCGTCGAAGCGTCCAGACGTGACGGAGACGTTGTACAAAAAAATCGCGTTAAAAACGATCCACATCACCGGCCAGATTGCGAAAACGACGCCCGCGAGAACCGCATCGAATGCAAGGCCGATCGGAAAGCGCCAGCCGACGATCGCAATGACGAGCCCGACGACGAGACCCGCGAGCGAGGCTTGCCATGCGGGGCGCCGTGCCACCCCGAGCAAGATGAAGACGGTCACAATCGGTAAGATCGCAACGAGAAAGGACAGCCAAAGGGAGCCGCCGACGGGAGTCAGGAGCTGTTGGAACATCCTTCCGTCTTCGCTGTCGCTAAGCGGCGCTCCGTCCCGGAATCGTGTGGTTTTGCGTTCGGCGCTCCACTCGACGTGTCACGACCGCTCAAAATATCGCAATGTGAAAAGTCCCCCTCGCCGTCGAGGCGACGAAGGCGTTCTTCTCGCGGAGCATGTTCGAGAGGGCGCCGTCACCGCGCGTCATTCTTAAAATAGTGTCGTCAGGTAATGCAGGCGCGAGCGAGATCGGCTCGTTGCTGACCCAGAAATTCGCGTACGAGATCTCGCTCGTCTCTTCGGCCGGCTCGCCGTCGCTTTTCGGTCACAACACTACGGCGTTGCTCCCTCATCGCTCCTCGATCCGACCAAAAATCTTCGCGATCTGCGGTCGCTGTGCGGTGGCCGTAAGATGCCTCGTTCCGGATGTCCATTCTCTATGTGAATGGAACCGGATGAAGCGGCCTCCCGTCTACCCACGAATCGCGCGATAAAGGGGTTGCACCGGAACGATACGATCGTGCCCCGCGACTGCCGACGACGACATCGGTCTTAACGTGACGCTCGCACCCTCAACGGCACGGGTCGCGGTCGGACTTTTCGACGAAAAGCCGGATCGTCTTCCAAAAAGAGCGGCCGATCGGCCCCTGCTTCGCGAGTGCTTCTCCAGGATGGCCGCCGTGTTACCGCCTTGCTAGGCGGGACGTCGATCGAAACGGCTATGGCGGCGGAATCGGTCGTTCACTTCGCGAGAGCAGATCTCGGTCAGGAGCAACCCCATGTCGATTATCTCAATTAATTCGTACGTAGACTGCCCCTTCTCGCTCTGCGTTAGCCAGGCTGAGCTGATCGACCGGGTTCTCGGCGCTCGGACGACCGGAGGCTTTCGACCGGCGTTTCGTGTGCGCGGCTTTCCATTTGGCTGGAAGCGTGAAGCAGTCGGTCACCGTTCGGTCGCGCATGAGACTCGACCGCAGCGAGCCGGGGCGTTTCCACGATGAGATCGTCTTCGATGGGAACGTGGCGCCGGCGTGGATACCGAAGGTCTCCGGGACGCTCCGACTCCGCGTCCACTCACCCGGTGCGCAGCTCCTACTCGTTGCAACGTATTCCCCTCCGTTCGCGGCGATCGGCCGAATTCTCGATCGACTCGTCGCGCGTTGGATCGCCGTTTCGATAGCTCGTGAATTCATGGGCCGCCTCGTCCGCGAACTCGAATGCACGTGGACCGAACGGCAGGTCGTACACCACGCGCCCATGCGCCAGAAGCCCGTCGAGTCGCTGGCGACGGCACGCGGTTCCGCATAGCACGATGGCTGTTTTGCAACGTTTGCTCGTCGCGCTCGATTGCTCTGCGGCCGCCTCCGCAGCGCGCGACGTCGCGATCGACTGCGCTCGTGCATTCGGCGGCGAACTGATCTTCCTCGCCGTCGTGGACCGAGGGCTCGCGATCGCCGAGATGTCGGCACCTTCCGGAGCGTCCTACGACCTCGTCGCCATGCTCGAAGCGGACGCGCGGAAGGTGCTCGACGAGGCGACGAGCCGCGCTCGTGCCGAAACGTGCGATCCCCGACGCTCTTGATGGACGGACGACCCGGGCCGACGATCGTCGCGTGTGCGCGTCTCGAACATGCCGACGGCATCGTTATGGGAACTGCGGGCGCGCGCGGGCTGGAACGCGCGTTCTTCGGGAGCACGGCTGCTAGCGTTCTCCGCGCGACCGGCCACCCTACGATGGTCGTCCATGGTCCGGATGACCCTGTTCGCGTCGTAGCGACGTCGTTCGCGCGCGTCTTCGTCGCGTGCGACGATTCCGAACCCGCCGACGCCGCCTGCGATTTCGCCATTGACTTGGCCACCCAGTCGGGAGCTTCGCTCGTCTTCGGGACCGTTCTCGAAACAGGTGACCTCACCGATACGTCCGCGATGTACGGGTACGACTCCGAGCCTCTCGCGCGAGACCTGCGCATGGCGGCGATCGCACGCCTCGAAACACTGACTCGCGCGGCCATGGCACGCGGCGTCACCGCCTCCCGCGCGATCGTCGAGAACACGGTCGTACGCGCGACATCCGAGAACGACGACACGTCGCTCGCCGTCATCGCGGCGGCGAACGAACACGGCGCGAACCTCATCGTGATTGGAAGCCACGGACGGCGCGGCATTCGTCGGCTCTTGCCCGGAAGCGTTGCCGAGCGCGTCGTCTCGCGCGGGACGTTGCCGACCGTCGTCATCCGCTCAGCGGCATCGAGCTCCACCGTACGCCAAAACTCGAGTACATTCGGCGGCGACGATGTAGCCGTCGAGACGACGTCGATGGCAGCTAACCATTGGTGACGGCGATGATGTCGACGCGAAAGAACGCAAGCAAACGAACGAACGAATGATCCAGAACGGCGAACGGCCGCTCGACTCCGTGCACATCGTTTTGGTGAGCGCCGCTGATGGCTATCCCTCAGCGCTTATTTAGCCCCCTAGCGAGGACTCGATGTGAGCGTAGCTTCGAATGCCGTGGTACTCCGTTAGCGTATTGATATTCGAGAACACTGATTCGTCCCAAGCGATCTGGCGTATCTGCAGATGATCGAGTACACGGCGGATCGAACCGTGATGCGAACGCATCACCAAAAGACCGGCCCGCACGAAGGCCGCCGCGTCGTACAGCGATGCAAGCGGCTCAAAGAGCGTCTTGCCTCGCTCGTCGTGCACCGGAACGACGGCATCGTCGCCGGCCTGCCATCGCGCCGCGAGGTCGTCGGCGAAGGCCGAGTCGAGATCCGGCGCGTCACCGGCTACCACGAAGACGAAACGTGATCGAAACCGCGGAAAGCATGTGAGCATGCCTCCGAGCGGTCCACGTTTTGGCCAGCGATCGACCACTGCCGGGAACGGTAACAGTGCATCGATCGCATCCGGGAACGTTGCCTTACACGAAAGCACGATCTCGCGCAACGGCTCGCCCGGCTTTGGCGTGAAGTTCCGCGCGACGCGTGCGATCATCGGGACGCCGCCCGTATCGAGCTCGAGCTTTCCCGGCAGTCGCGTCGCCTCGCCGCCCGCGAGGATGAGGACGCCGTAGTCGATCACTACGGAATCGAATGAGGCGCGTGGCGCCGTGCGTACGACTTCGCGAAGTACGTGATGATGATATCGGCACCGGCGCGGACGAAGCCCGCGAGCGTCTCGTCGACGACGCGGTCCTCGTCGATCCAGCCGTTGCGGCCCGCCGCCTTGATCATCGCGTATTCGCCGCTGACATTGTAGCAGGCAACCGGTACGTCGGAGATCTCCGCGACCGCGCGGATGAGATCCATGTACGCGAGCGCGGGCTTGACGATGAGGAAGTCCGCGCCCTCGTCGAGATCCAGCGTCGCTTCGCGGAGTGCCTCGCGCGCATTGGGCGGATCCATCTGATACGCGCGGCGATCGCCGAACTGCGGCGTCGAATCCGCAGCCTCGCGGAACGGTCCGTAATATCCCGACGCGAACTTTACCGCGTACGACATGATCGGCATGTTCGGGAATCCGGAGCCGTCGAGCACGGCGCGTAGATAGCCGACGCGGCCGTCCATCATGTCCGACGGCGCGACGATGTCGGCACCCGCCATCGCGTACGAGAGCGCGGTGCGGCCGAGCAGTTCGAGCGTCGCATCATTATCGACGTCGCCGCGCTCGTCGAGCAGTCCGCAATGCCCGTGATCGGTATACTCGCAGTTGCAGAGGTCCGCGATGACGAGCAGGTCCGGTACCTCGGCCTTGAGCGCCTCGATCGCGCGCTGTACGACGCCGCGCGGATCGTATGCGCTCGACGCGTACGCGTCTTTGCGCGCCGGAATCCCGAAGAGCAGCACGGCGGGTACGCCGAGCGCGAGCAGCTCGCGGCCCTCGGCGACGACCTCGTCGAGCCCGAATCGGAACACGCCGGGCATGCTCGAGATCTCGCCGCGCGGCTCGCCGTCGTCAGCGACGAACATCGGCTGCACGAGGCTACCAATGCGCACCTCGCGTTCGCGCACGAGCGAGCGCATCGCGGCGCTCGAACGTAGGCGGCGCGGGCGTTTGCGCAGATCGACGAGGCTCGTCGGCCGGAACGTATCGGTGCCGGCGCTCATCGGCCGGTCGTCGCGAGATAAGCGGTCACGCTCGCTATCAATGCCTCGACGGTCGGCTCCGTTGCGATCGCATCGGGCGTGAATCCGGCCGCGCTCGCGGCCGCCGCCGACGCCTCGCCCATCGCGGCGACCGCGGGCCGGTCGCCCGCGACCGTGAGCAGTCGCGCGAGGTACGGCGCGATCGCCGCGACCGAGCCGCTCGAGGGGAACAGCAGCAGCCCGGGGACGCGCGCTCCGAGCGCGGCTTCTACGGCCTCGGCATCGCCGACCTCGACGACCTCGGCGCCGACCTCGCGGAACGCGGGTGCGATCTTGCTCGGGCGGTCCTGCGTCCGCGGCAGCAGGCAGAGCATCCCACCGAGCGGCGATGTCGTCTCGCTCGCAACGGCCGCGCCGAGGATCGCGTCGCCGCCCTCCGCGAGCAGCCGCTCCGCGAGTTTGCGGCCGAGTTCCTCCGGCGTCGTCGGGTCGGACGGCACGCGCACCGCGTGGCCGCGGACGAGCCGCGAGCCGTCGGGCGCCGCGATCACTGCCGAGAGCGCGATCGTCCCGTGCGAGCACATCGCGTGCGCGCCGACGGGCGCCTGACAGCCACCGCGCAGCGTCCGCAGGAACGCTCGCTCGCTGCGAACCGCGAGCTCCGTGTCGTGATCTGCGAGCGCCGCGTGCAGCCGCTCCGCGAGCCCAGAATCCGATGCACGAACCTCGATCGCGAGCGCGCCCTGGCCGACCGCGGGCACGACGAGCGTGGGATCGAGCGGCACGGTGTGCGTCGCGCCGATCCCGAGCCGCGTGAGCCCGGCCATCGCGAGCACGATCGCGTCGTACTCGCCGTCGCGCAACTTCCGCAGCCGCGTGTCGACGTTGCCGCGGACGACCGCGAAACGCAGATCGGGTCGCGCCGCCTGCAGCTGGGCGCGCCGCCGCGGGCTCGACGTTCCGACGAGCGCGCCCGGCGGCAGCGCCTCGAAGCTCGCGTAGTTCTCGGAGCAGAACGCGTCGCGCGGATCCTCGCGCGGGCCGATCGCCGCGAGGGCCATGTCCTCGGGCAGCTCGCTCGGCAGATCCTTGCACGAGTGCACCGCGTAGTCGGCGCGCCCGTCGCGCAGCGCGAGCTCGAGCTCCTTCACGAAGATGGAGTCGGTGCCGAGCGCGGCCAGCGAGCGGTCGACGACGCGATCGCCCTTGGTCGAGATCTGCATGATCGTCGAGGCGATGCCGACGCGCGCCAGCCGGCCCCCGACGTGGCGCGTCTGCCACATCGCGAGCGCGCTCGCCCGGGTTGCGCAGACGAGCGTCGGCACGGGCCCTGCGGGCGGCGCAGGCCGCAGCGCCGCCTGCGCTTCCTCGACGGTGTGCTCGACGCGGCTCGCGTCCATCGCGGCGAGCTCATCGATCGGGCGCTCCGCGAGGTCTCCCATCACGCCCGCCCGGTCGGCCGCAGGCACGACGGCCTTCGCGTAGGATCGGGCACGGCCGAGGTTCTCGGCCGCCGCGCCGTAGCGGCCGTCGAAGCGCTCGCCGAGCTCGCGGAGTAGCCGCCGCGCGAACGATGGCGAACTCCCGCCGGTGTCGACGGCGAACGTCAGCGCGCCGACGCGGTGCGCGAGCGGCGTGGCAAAATCGGTCGCCTCGCCGCCGGCGGCGTCATCGACGAGGATCGCCGCGGCGCGCGCGTCGGCGACGACCGTCGCGTTGACGTCGGGCCGGTCGGTCGCCGTGTAGACGAGCCGTGCACCCGCGAGATCCCCGGTGGCGTACGGCCGGGCGCGGAGTTCGAGCGCGCCCGCCGCGGCGAGCTCCGCGAGCGCGGGGCTCGCGACCGGCGTGACGACGCGAACCGCGGCCCCGGCGGCGAGCAGGCCGCGGACCTTGCGTTCGGCAACGGGGCCGCCGCCGACGACGACGGCGAGGCGGCCGCGGAGATCGAGCGCGATGGGGTACACGCCGCTTCCTTCGCCGCCCGGGGCCGTGACGCTTCGCGGGAGTTCGGCGGCTGGCGTGCCAACGAACTCGGACGTGGTACGGGCGTCGGGGCGAGCAGCGCTCATCGGAGCGATGGTGGCCGCGGTCGCGACGGTGCCGGGACTCGGCGCCGGAACGCTCTGGGACAACAGCGAGACGGCCTACGGCGAAGTTGCGCGCGAAGTGCTCCTCACGCACGACTGGATCGTCATGCACCTCAACGGCGCGCCCTGGTTCGTGCAGCCGCCGCTCTATTTTTGGATCGCGGCCGCGCTCGCGCGCGTGCTCGGCACCACGGCCTTCGCGCTGCGGCTGCCGTCGGCGCTCGCCACGATCGCGATGGGCGCCCTCGTCGGTGCCGCCGTTGCGCGGACGTCCTCGTTCCGCGCGGGCGTGCTCTCGGCGGTCGTGCTCTCGAGCTCGCTGATGCAGGCGGTCGTCGGTCGGCTCGCGATCATGGACGCGCTCCTCGACGCGCTCGTCGCGGGCGCGATCTTCGCGGGCTACGCGGCGCTGCGCACGGGCGAGCGGCGCGCGTGGATCGGCGCGTGGGCCGCGATCGCGCTCGGCATCCTCGCGAAGGGGCTCGTCGCGCCCACCCTGGTCGTTCTCGTTCTCGCGCCGTGGATCGTCTGGGAGACGATTGCGGGGACGCGCATCAAGGCTCCCAAGCCTTGGGTCGTCATCGCCGGGTTCGCGGTCGGCGCGGCGATCTTGCTGCCGTGGATTCTCGCGCTCGACAGCCGGGCTGGCGGCTTCGCGTTCCGCGAACTCGTCGGGCATTATACGGTCGGCCGGTATCTCGGCACGATCGAGAATCAGAGCGGTCCCGTTTGGTACTACGTGCCGGTCGTCATCCTCGGCTTCTTTCCGTGGGTCGCGTTCCTCGTGCCCGCCGGTGTCGCGGCGCTCGGCGAAGCGGCCCGCGACCGCGGCGGCTCGCTCGTGCGGCTCGCGCTCGTCTGGGCCGTCGTGCCGTTCGTGTTCTTCAGTTTCGCGCATACGAAGCTGCCGAACTACATCGCACTCGAACTGCCCGCGCTCGCGATCCTCGTCGGGCTCTGGTTCGACGCCGTCGTCGATCGCGTTGACCGGCGGGTCGCGCTCGCCTTCGCGGCGCTCGTCCCGGTCACGCTCGTGCTCGTCGCCGTCGCCGTCAGCGCGTTCTCGCACGACAATCGGCTCACGCCCGAACTCGACGCGCTCCGGCCGGCGTTCCTGGCGCTCGGCGGCGCGATGCTCGCGGGATCGCTCGCGTGCTTCGGGTTTCTCCTCCTGCGCCGGCTCTCGCTGCTCGCGCCGTTCGTGCTCGGTGCCTCCGGTATCGCGGTGGTGCTCGCGATCGCGCTCGTCGGCGAGCCGATCGTGGAGCGGTACAAGCCCGTTCCCAAGCTCGCCTCCCAGATCGATCGCCTACGACGGCCGGGCGACAGCGTCGAAACCGTCGGCGTGCCGGGCTCGAACGCGCTCGTCTTCTACACGCGGCCGGGCGTCATCTCGCTCGACGACGCCGCGCCGCTGCGCTGCGAGGGGTCGCGCGCGTTCATCGTCGCGTCGATCCGGGCGTCGCTGCCCCCGAGTGCCCTCGTCGTCGCAAGCGCGGGACACGACGTCCTCTACCTGATGCCGTGCGTCGGCGAGCGGCGCCGGATGAACGCGCCGTGAGAGCGCGATGAGCGCTCGCTGAGAATCGGTCGCCCGCGCCGACAGGCGGGCCGCCGGGCCGTTTCTTCCTCGTCACCGTCGCACCGACGAGCGACGCTCCGAAAAGGGAGACCCGATGTTCGCAACTGCCATGTTCTCCAAGCTCGCCCTCGCCGGCGCCACCGCTGGCCTGATCGCGAGCGCCCTGTTGCCGAGCGCCGCGAGCGCGCAGGAGGTGCAGCATCGCTTCAACGATCAGCAGGCTCGCATCAACCAGGGTGTCCGTAGCGGCCAGCTGACCCGCGGCGAGTATTATCGCGACGAGTCGCGCCTCCGCTCCGACGAGCGTGAGCGCAACCGCGACCTGCGCCGCGACGGCACGGGGCGTCTCACGCCCGGCCAGAGCCAGCGCCTCAACGCCCAGCTCGATCGCAACTCAAGCCGGGTTTACGACACGAAGCACGACGGCCGCGCTCGCTAGGCGCGGGCCCGAGCGATGAGAAAGAGGCGTCGGTCGCTTGACCCGCGCCTCTTTCTTTTAGGCCGGCATCTCAGCGCCGTAGCTCGCACTCGGGTGCCTCACCCGGTGCCGCCGAACTCGCGACCTTTCTCGCAGCACGGAGTCGTAGCGGCGGCCGTGAGTTCGTGCCCCCGGAGTATCACCACCGGCCGTCAGCCGGGATCGTCGTGAAGCGCTCGGATCTCGAGGCGCTCCGGCGCTGCGCTGCGTCGGAGAGTCGCGCCGGATGATCGCCGTGATTCTCCCGGAGGTCTTCCGGACTGATGTCGCACACCGCGGAGGCCGATGGACTGGTGTGATGTGGCGGAATGTGCAAGGGCTTCGCGGCATCGCGGTGCTGCTGATCCTCTTCATTCACGCGTACTATTTTTCGTCCGAGTTCGCCCCGCTACCGTGGCTGCGACATCTCGCGCCGATCGGCGCGTGCGGCGTCGATCTCTTCTTCGTCATCAGTGGGACGATCATGGTGACGGCGCATTGGAACGACTTCGGCAAGCGCGGGACGTCGCTGCAATTCCTCATGCGGCGCTGGGCGCGAATCTATCCGCTGTATTGGATCGTCACGGTCACGGTCGCTGCCGGTCTTACGCTCGAGCCGTCGCTCCGGAGCCACTGGCTCGGGACGGGAGCGGCCCTCGTTCCGTCGTTGCTCCTCTTGCCGCAAAGCGGCGGCACCTCGCTGCTCTTCGCGGGCTGGACGCTTCTCTACGAAATGTACTTTTACTATCTGTTCGCTGCGGCGTTGCGGCTCCGACGTCGGCCGGCGGCAATGATCTGCGCGTGCGTCGGTTTCGGATTTGCCGCGGTGCAACTCGTGCCTCGTGCGCTCGCAACGCCCGTCGGAGGCTTCTTTCTCCGCAACGTGATGCTCGAGTTCTTCCTTGGCGTCGTCGTTGGCGCACTCGTCCGAAATGAGCGTTTCGTTGCGCCGCGCTCGATCACGATGCTCGGCGTCGCGGGCGTCGTTGCGAGTAACTGGTTTATCGTCAGGGTGCTGCACGATGTCTGGCACGACGTCGAGGCGTTCCATTACGCCGTGCTCGGCGTCCCGATGGCCGCGCTCGTCTACGGTGCCGTTGGTCTCGAGCGCATGCGCGGCGCGGTTCTGCCGCGTGTCGTCCGCGCGCTCGGCGACGCCTCGTACTCGATCTATCTCTGGCACGCGCCGGTCTATCTCGCATTCGGCGCAGTCGTGCTTGCATTGCGGCCGCACGTCGTGTTTTCGCCCGTCGCGGTAGTCACGGTCGCGATGCTGCTCGAGATCGGCATCTCGCTCGCACTCTTCCACCTCATCGAGCGGCCATTGTTGCGCGTCTTCAAAGGCCTGTGGCGACACTCGTTCTTTGCGCGTTGACGCCCGCGGATCGGTTCGGGTGCCTTAGCGGAACGTTCGGCTACCTCTTCGCTTCTTTGATACAGCGGTCTCTTACGCGGACCGTCGACAATCTTGGAGCGGTCTTCGTTATTTCGCGACCTTTGCGAGCATCGCAGCGGTCACCGGGCTCGCCTTGTTGCCCCACGACGATCGAATGTACGTGATGACGGCGGCGATATCGTCGTTGGAGAGCTGACCCTTCCAGGCCGGCATCTGCGCGCCGTAGCTCTTGCCGTCGATGACCTTGCCGTGAAGGCCGTAGAGCAACGTGTGCTCGATGCCCGCCGGGTTCGCGGCGACGACGTCCTTGTCGCCCGCGAGCGCAGGGAAGACGCCGGCCTGACCCTGGCCGTTGGCCTGATGGCAGCTCGCGCAGTTCTGCGAGAAGATCTGCGCGCCCTTACCGCCGGCCGAGGCGGACGAGTTGCCGTTCGCGACGGTCGAGGACGCTCCGGCCGAACTGCCGGCACCCAGAGAGTTCGCGGCAACCGCAGCCGACGCCGCCGCTCCGCCTTGCGTCGAGGCCGCCTGCTCTTGCTGCACTTCGATCGCGCTGTACATCGAGAGACCGACGGCAACGACGAGGACGACCGCCGTGATGCTCAGGACCCACGGCCGGCGACTGAGCTGACGGCTTGGGCTGCGATCGATGAAGGGCAGCAGGATGAGCAGCAGGACGAGGCCGCCCGGGATGACGACGGTCGCCAGGAGGTTGGCGATCGGCTGGATCGCGGCCGGCGTCTGGCCGGCGACGCGCAGCAGGCCGTAGAGTCCGAGGAAATACCATGCCGGATAGGCGACGAACTTCTGCGTCGGGTCAGCCTTGGCATCGAGCGGTGCCGGCGAGAAGATCGACAGCAGGACCATGATCGCGAACACCGCGAACGAGGCGACCGCATCCATGAACATCTGATTGGGCCAGAAGCGGCCCTGCGGCAGCTTCTTGAGATCGCGATCGACCGGCGGACCGGCTGAGCCGTTATGGCGGAAGATCGAGAGGTGCGCCGCGACGAGCGCGACGAGCGCCGCCGGCATCAGCCAGACATGCAGGCCGAAGAAGCGGTTGATCGTGAGCGTCCCGATGCCGTTGCCGCCGCTGAGGAACTGCTGCGTGATCCCGCCGACGATCGGCACGGAGGCGGCGATGTTGATCGCGACCTGCGAGGCGAAGAGGGCGTTCATATCCCACGGCAAGAGATAACCCGTGAGGCCGAGCACGAGCGTAACGACCATCAGCAACACGCCCACGATCCACGACATCTCGCGGGGCGCCTTGTAGGCGCCCCACAGCAGCACTTGCAGCATGTGCATGAAGAGCAACGCGATCATCGCCGTCGCGCCCCAGAAGTGCAGGCTGATCACGAACTGGCCGAACGGCACGTTGTGATAGATGTAGTTCGTCGACTCCCACGCCGACGCCGTCGACGGCGCGTAGTAGAACGTCAGGAAGATGCCCGTGACGATCTGTAAGATCATCGCGAAGATGGTCGCGCTGCCGAAAGCGTACCAATAGCTCGCGCCGCCCGGGACGTCTTCCGTGAGGAAGTCCGTCGTCTGGCTGATGATGCCGGTCCGCTGTTCGATCCAGGTAAGAACGCTCACGCGGTGTCCTTTACGGTCTTAGCTATACGAGACGATGATGCGGTCCGGCGTGCCGGATTTGTATTGAATCCACGTGACTTGCGCCTGACCGCTCTGCTCCCGAAAGGGCAAAGGGTCGAGGCCGCGCGGCGAGGGTCCGGCTACTTTGACGCCCTCGGGCGTGAACTCGGATCCATGGCACGGGCAGATGAACTTGCTCTGGTCGCCGACCCAGTTGAAGCGGCAACCCAGGTGCGGGCAGATGGAACTGAAGATGACGAAGCTCTCCACGACCGCCGGGTACCCGATCTTCGAGGCACCGGCATAGAGATCGGGGCGCAACTTCTTGTAGGCCTCCGCTTGCTGGTCCGAGAGCTTGATGCCCCAGACGAATTGCTCGTCGCTCGACGGCGGAAAGTAGCCGTCGGCATATTTGAAGTTGAACGTGATCTTGACCGGCGGCGATTTGATCGCGACCTTATCGAACTGGCTCTTCGGAAGATCGGCCCAGACGCCACCGGCGCTCTTGGCCGGGTCGACGAGCGACTCCGGTATCAACGAGCCGACGAGCGGCACGGCGAGCACGAGCCCCATGATGCCACCGACGCCGAGCGTCGCGTTGGCAAGGAACTTGCGGCGGGACTGTTCTTCCGGTGAGCCGTTATCTTTGTATGCTTGGGCTTCGTGTTGCGCCACGGGCGGGCTCCTCACGTCTGGGACGGTGACCGAGCCCGAGGCTCGACGAACGAAAATACGAAGGCTCCCCCGCGAAGCCGCGGATGGCCAGCGTAACGGTAACAGAGGCGTTTCACCTCGACAAGCACTTTGGTATCGTCGAGGCAGGCGTGGTAGGCTCGGCGGATGGCCTACGCCGTCCTCGTCGTCTCCTCACTCCTTTTCGATTTTCCGTCGAACTTGCCGATTGGAGCGCTCCCGCTCGCCCTCTCTGACGACGGCGCGTCGCATTCCATCGTCGCGCTCGTGATGGGCTCGGGGATGTTCGCGGCGCTGATCTTCAGCCTGCCCCTCGGCGATCTGGTCGACCGCTTCGGCCGGCGGGCGACGATTCTGGCCGCCGCCGTACTCGGCACCGTCTCGCTCCTCGGCCTCGCCGTGACGCACGGCGAGGCCTGGAGCACGACGCTCATGGGCCTGCGTAGCATCGCCCTCGTGCTCTTCATGACCGCCGAGTTCGCCTATGCGGCGGAGCTCGCGTCGGAGAAGCGCGCCGTCTCCGACGTCGCGACGCTCGGCATGATCGGGAACCTCGGGTTCGCGACCGGGCCCGCGCTCGGCGTCTTCCTCTGGCAGCATGGGATCGGCCGCGTCCAGTTCGGCTGGGGCGCCGCCGTCGCGGGCCTCGCCGTCGTCGCCGTCTCGTTCCTGCCGAGCCGCTATGACGTTCGGCGCGCGGCGCCGCGCCGGCGGCTCGAGCTACGCGCCGCCTGGCTGCCGAGCTGCACCTTCGCGTTCGCCGCCATGCTGCAAGGCGGCGTGAACGTGTCGCTCGCTGTCCTCGTCTTCGAGCAGCGCGGGATCGGGAACGGCGCCGCGATCTTCGCGGCATCGGCGGCCACCACGTTCGCGTTACGCTATCCCGCGGGGCGGCTTGCCGACCGTTTCGGGCCGCGCGCGCTGGTGCTGCCGACGGTGCTCCTGCAGGGCGTGGGCTGCCTGCTCGCAGCGCAAGCGCACTCGCTCGGCGCCGTGATCGTCGCGGGCGTCTTCCTCGGCGTCGGCTGGGCCGCGGTTGTCCCGGTCGCGCTCGGGCTCCTCTTCGAAGTCAGCACGAGCGAGACGCGCGGCGCGGCGATGGGCGCCTACAATTTGGCGTTCAACGGCGGCGCGGCGACGGGCGCGATCCTCGCGGCGGCGGCGGAGGCGCTCGGCCCGGGCTATCCGCTCGCGATCGCGATCTGCGCGATCGCGCCGCTCGCGGTCGTGCCCTACGTCATCCGCTCGCGCGCGGCGCTGCGGCCTATGACGAGCAGCTGACCGAGAGGTCGCAGGCCCAGGCGGGCGGCGCATCGCCGAGGTCGTCCGGCACGGCGGCCTCCGCAAACGGCGTGGCGAGCGCTTCGCGCAACCGGCGCACTTCGCTGTCGTCCCCCGCGGTCGCGGCGCGAATCGCCCGCTCCGCAAGCCAGTTTCGCAGCACGATGCGCGGGTTCACAGCGCGCATCGCCGCGATGCGCTCGGCATCGGGCGCCGTCTCGCGGGCGATCCGCTCGCGCCACCGCGCGAGGAACGCGCGCCCCGCGTCGGCGTCGGGCCAGAGCGCGAAGAACGCGTCGTCGCTCATCGCGCCCGGCGCGAGCGGCAGCTCCGAGAGCGTCCGGAATGCAAGCGTGTAGTCGACGCGCGCCGTCGCGAGTGCCGTGAGGAGCTCGACGAGCAGCTCCGCATCGGCCGGCTCCGGCCGCCCGAACCCGAACTTGGCGAGCATCGCCTGCGTGAAGGTCGCTTGGAACGCCGGTCGGTATGCGCCCGCGGCGTCCGATGCGGCTGCCTCGTCGAGCAGCGGTGCGAAGGCGGCGGCGAGTGCGTGGACGTTCCAGAGCCCGATCGTCGGCTGCCGGTCGAAGGCATACCGGCCGCCGACGTCCGTGTGATTGCAGATGAAGCCCGGATCGTACGCGTCGAGGAACCCGAAGGGGCCGTAGTCCAGCGTCAGCCCGAGCAGCGACATATTGTCCGTGTTCATGACGCCGTGCGCGAAGCCGACGGCCTGCCAGCGCGCGAGCAGTCGCCCCGTGCGCGCGGCGATCTCGCGCAGCATCGCCGCGTACCGCTCGGCTCCGGTCAGCGCGGCGGCCTCGGGAAAGAAGCGTTCGGCGGCGTAGTCGGCCACGCGCCGCACGGCGTCGGGCTCATCGCGGTGCGCGAAGAACTCGAGCGTCCCGAAGCGCAGCAGCGACGGCGCGATGCGCGTGAGGACGGCGGCGGTCTCGATGCCCTCGCGGTAAACCGGCTCGTCGCTCGCGGCGACGGCGAGCGCGCGGGTCGTCGGAATGCCGAGCCCCGCCATCGCCTCGCTGCAGAGATACTCGCGGATCGTCGAGCGCAGGACCGCGCGCCCGTCGGCATGCCGCGAGAAGGCGGTCATGCCCGCGCCCTTCACCTGCCATTCGAGCGGTCCGCCGGGCGCCGCGACCTCGCCGTAGGTGACGGCGCGGCCGTCGCCGAGCTGGGGATTCCACGACCCAAACTGGTGCCCCGCATAGATCGCCGCGAATGGGGTCACGTCGCCGAACCGCGCGTTGCCCGCGGCGAGCGCGAGGAATTCCGGCCGCTCGAGTTCGGCCGGGCCCAGGCCGAGGAGCGCCGCCACGTCGGGGTTCGCATCGACGAGTCGCGGCTCGGGCAATGGCGTCGGTTCGCGGCGCTCGACGAACGGCGCTCCCAGCACCGCATATCCCTCGGCAAGCTCGAGTTCTTCGAGGCGACCGAGACGCTCACGTACCTGCATGAACCGCAGAACCATCGTCGGCCGTGCCGTCGTTGCACCGGGCCGTTTCGCGGGAGGTCGCGGCCGTGCTAGGCTCCGAGGATGCCCAGAGCCAGTTCGAACGGCCCCGATTGGATTCGCAGCGAGAAGGCCGCGCGCGACCGCGGTCTCGCCGGCATCGCGCCGATCCGCCGCTTCCTCGCACGCATCTTCGGTCTGAGGGAGCTTCCCTGACGGGAAGCTCCCTCAGATGCGAGCTCGGGGATTGTTGCGGATTCGGGTGGATACGCGATCGGGTTGCGGCGGCGCGCGGCTACATCTTGTAGCTGTGCAGCCCGCTGACCCAGATGTTGACGCCGAGGTAGCAGAAGATGATCGAGATGAAGCCGACGATCGAGAGCCACGACGACTTGAAGCCACGCCAAGCGCTGCGCGTGTGCAAGTGCATGTACATCGCATAGACGATCCAGGAGGCCAGCGCCGCCGTCTCCTTCGGATCCCACTGCCAATAGGCGCCCCAGGCTTCCTTCGCCCACCAAGCGCCCGTGATGATGCCGACCGTGAGCAACGGCAGGCCGATCGCGGTGATGCGGTAGCAGAGGATGTCCATCTTCGCGAGTGACGGTAGCGTCGCGAGCCAAAGCGCGAGCGCATTGCCGTCGGCCGCGGCGGCCGTCACGACCGCCGACTCGCCGCCGACGATCCGGCGCGTCGCGGGCTGGGCGTACGCCGCCATCGAGACCGCGCCGCTCGCGCCACCGGCGCCGGCGGCCGCCGCGCCGCGCATTTGCATCGGCTTGCGTGCCGAGCGCTCGAGGCTCTGCTCGCCGTAATACTTGATGAGATAGAGTATCGAGGCAACCGCAGCGACCATGAACGCGGCATACGCCGAGACGACGAGCGGCACGTGAATTTTGATCCAATACGATTGCAGCGCCGGAACCGCGGGCAGGTAGCCCTCGTTCCACGTCAGCGCGTATGCGAGGAAGCCCGCCGCGATGCCCTCGACGAACCCGCCGAGGAACCACACGTCGTACTTGTACGCGAAGCCGAGGAAAATCGCGACGCTCATCGCCGCGAAGAGCGAGAGCGAGCCGTAGAGATTCGTCAGCGGCCAGATGTGGCTCGTCTGATAGCGATACGCGAGCTCGAAGAACTGCACGCCGCAACCGATGAAGGCGAACGGAATGCCGATCGTCTTCGCGAGCCGGTCGCGCGTGAGCAGATAGGTCAGGAACGCGAGCGTGCTGACGATATACGACGAGATCGCGACGACGATGAGCAGCTGGTCGGTATTCATGGATGCACCTCGGGACGGCCGGTTCGACCGCGTTCGGTCGTGTTATTGCGTCACGCCGTGGCGCCGGCGAAGCCGGCGATGCGCGGACGGGCGGGCGGTTCCTCGATGCGCTCGAGATCGCGCACGAGTTCGAGGAACTGCTCCTCGTAGATATCGTAGCCTTTGACGGTCGTCGCGGCGATCCCGACCTTCCACGTCCGCATCTCGCCGTCGACCCGAACGTAGAGCCGCGCGGGCAGGAAGTAGAATGACATGCAGAGCCCGGCGAGGAGCACGAACGCGCCGATGCCCACGAGTGGGATGCCGGGGTCATGGCGATACTGGATGCCGCTGTACAGCGTGTACGTGCCGACGCCGAGCCGGTAACCATTGCCGAGATCGATCGACTTGGCGAGCGGGACGAGGACTTGGCCGATGTTTTGCGCGCCGTCGAAAACGGTGAGCAGCACGCCAGGATTGTTCGGCCGCGGGTCCGCTCCGACGCTGCCGCCGGGACCGATGGTTCCGACGAACTTCGCGTATTGCACCGAGCGCGACGTGTCGCCGATGGCAAAGGCCTCGCCCTCCTTGAGCGGGCCGGTCGGGGCGTTGGGTAGCGGCCGACCGTCTTTCGTGACCGTGAACGGCACGGCGAAACCGTACGAGGCCTGATAGTAATTCGTGCCGCCGAGATCGAGCGGATGGTTGACGCGCAGCACGGCGTTCTGAGTTTTGCCGTCCTTCTGCGTGACGGTCATGTCGGAGACGTAGTCGATCGGCTGGTAGACGAGGCCGCTACGCGTCTTGATCGGATCGATCTTGTAGCGGAAGCGATCGAGCTTGAAGGACGCGCCGTTTTGCGGGATCGAGATCGTATCGCCCGAGAGCACGATCGCCTGACCGCTGTAGCCGAACGCCCAGTAGAGTGTCGTGCCGGCGGCGATGATGACGAAGCCGACGTGCGCGACGAGCACGCCGCGGCGCGCCCAGTTGTGCTTATCGGCGAACGTCCACTCGGTGCCGCCGAACTCGCGCTTGCGCACGAGCCAGCCGCGCCCGCCGAAGAAGGCCTCGACGCGCTCGCGTACGGAGGCCTCGTCGCCGCGGATCGCAACGCTCGCACTGAGCGGAATGGCGTCGATCTTGATGGCACGCAGCGGCGGTAACCGATTCGGAATGACGCGCCAGAACGTCGCGAGGGTCATGCATGCGAGGATGAAGCCGACGATCGCGAGGTAGGCGGGCGAGTGATAGATGTTATCGAGGTGGAGCCGTAGTACGATGCGCGCGAGCGGCGCTGCATAATTTTTCGTGTAGAAGTCGGCGTCTTTGCCCTGATCGACCACGACGCCGATGAGCGTCATGACGCCCCACACGGCGAGCAGCGACATACCGAACCAAAAGTTCGAGAGCTGACCGAGCACGTCGTCGAGGACGGCTTTGAGCGTCGAGCCGATCACGCGCGCGGGCGGCATGGCGTTGGTTGTCACTCGTCTTCGATCTTCATGCCGCGCAGCGACCGCTTCCAGGTGGGTTCGAGGAGGACGATGATCCAGATGCTCGCCTCATAGAGAACGTACATCGGGACGGCGATCAGGAGCATCGTGATGGGCGACGCATCGGGCGCCGCGAGGCCGCCAAGGAGCAGGATACCCATGAGCGCGTAGCGCCGGTACGTCCGAAGCAGCTTGGCATTGACGATGCCGATCCGCGCGAGCGCCACCATCACGACCGGCGTCTGGAAGACGAGCGCGAAGGCAAGGAACGTCAAAAGAATGATGTTGAGCGTCGGCTCGATGCCGAATGTCTCGTCAGCGATCTGGTTCGTGATCCCGACGAGCGCCGTGAGCACGCGGTGGATGATGAAGAAGTGGCAGAACAGGATGCCGCCCGCCGCGAGCACGATCGACGGCGCGATATACGCGTAGACGATTTTGCGCGTGCTCGGGTGGAACGCCGGGACGATGAACATCCAGACCTGGTAGAGCAGCACCGGCAACCCGAGCACGATCGCGCCGTAGAGCGCGAATTTAAACTCCGTGAAGATGACGTCCGTCGGCGAGAACGCATGCAGGGCGATATTCTTGCCCAGATACTCGTTCTTGAGCCACAGGATCACGGCCGGGGCGGGCCAGAAGAGGCCGACCGCGAGCACGGTTACCGTGATCACCGAGACCATGAGCCGGTTCCGGAGCTCCCGCAGGTGCTCCGTGAACGGCATCTCCTTCTGATCCCACTCCGGGGACGCCGAGACCGGCGTGCGCTCGGCGAGCACGGGCGAGTCGGTCGCCGTCTAGTTCCGGGGCGCCGGAGGCTCGGGCCGGGTCGACGGGGCACCCATGATCACGCCGTTGGCATTGGGCGCCTCCTCGATGAGCTCGCTTTTGACCGTGCGCTGCTCATAGGCGACGTCGGCGGCATGCGCGTCCTCGGCGGAGGCAGCGGCGTGATGCTCGGTTCGCTCGCGCTCGTGCGCGAGATCGGTCTCCGTCTGACCCGCGCGAAATTCGCGGCTCGCCTGACCGATGCCGCGGGCGAGCTTCGGGACGCGATCGGCGCCGAAGAGCAGGACGGCCGCGCCGACCAGCAGCGCGATCTCCATGGGATTTCCGAACATCGAGTGATCCTCCGGGCTCGAGGCCCAGTGGGTTCCTTACTGCGTGCGGGCCGTGCTCTCCCGGCCGAGCGAGTCGGCCAAGTCGGCGAGCTCCGCTCGCGCCGGCGAAGTGCCGAACGGTGCGAGCGACATCTTCGCACGTTCAACGTACGTCATGACCGCGTCGTTCGTCTTCTCGAGACCGCCCGCGGCCGTTACCATCGAGACGAGTTCGGCAACGTCTGCCGCCTCACCGCGCTCGTGCTCGCCAGCGTAGAACCGCGCGACCGCTGCGCGAAGTTCCTGACTGCCGCCGTCGAGGGCCAGGATGAGCGGGATCGTCATCTTGCGCTCGAGGAAGTCGTTACCGACGGGTTTCCCGAGCTCGCTCGCGTCGGCGGTGAGATCGAGGACGTCGTCGAGCATCTGGAATGCAATGCCGAAGTAGAGCCCAAAATCCCGCAACGCCTTGACGCGTAGCGGCGTGGCGCCGGCCATGATCGCGCCGCACTCGGCCGAGGCGGCGAAAAGCGTCGCCGTCTTCTTGACGGCGATGTCGACGTAGGCCGCCTGCGGCAGGTCGAGCCGGCCGACCGCGCGGTGCTGCAACACCTCGCCGTCCGTGATGTCGGCGAGCGTCGACGCCAGGATGTTCGGCACCGGGTGCGGGTAGTTCGCCGTCACGTTCTTGAAGATCCAAGCGAAGAGATAGTCGCCGGCGAGGACGCTGACGCGGTTGCCGAAATCGACCGCCGTCGCGTTGACGCCCCGGCGCGTGTCGGCGCGGTCGACGACGTCGTCGTGGATGAGCGTCCCGACGTGGATGAGCTCCATGTACGACGCGAGCGGCAGGTGATCGCGGGGGTCGGAGCCGTTGGCTTCGGCGGCGAGCAGCGTCAACCGTGGCCGCAGGCGCTTGCCGCCCGCGGCGAGCATGCGCCGGACCGCCTCCGTGATGAGCGGGTTGTCGGTCGTGAACGACGACGAAAAGAATGTCTCGACGAGCCGCGAGAGGTTGCGGCCGCGCGGGGGGGGCGGGGAGCGGTCGATCATGCGACGCCCACGTGGACGGCGATCGCGCCGCCGGCGAGGCGCACGAAACGGGACTCCCGGAAGCCCGCGGTCTCGAATCGGTCGCGGAGCGCCTCGGCGCCCGGGAAGTTCGTCAGCGAGTTCGGGAGGTAGCGGTAGGCGCTCTTGGAGCCGCCGACGAGGCCGCCGACGAGCGGCACGAGCCCGTAGAAGTACGCATCGAACATGCGCTTGAAGACCGGGTTGGGCGCCTTTGAGACGTCGAGGTTGACGAATCGCGTCCCTGGCCGCAGGACCCGCCGCAGCTCACGCAGGGTCGCCACGATGTCGACGACGTTCCGCATCGCAAAGCCCATGATCGCGCCATCGAACGTCGCGTCGTCGAAGGGCAGTGCCATCGCATCGCCGAGCGTGAAGCGGACGTCGCCCCGAGCCTCGCGCGGCGCCCGGCGGCGGGCACCGGCGAGCATCGGCTCACAGAAGTCGACGCCGTCGACATGGAGCGTTGGGTCGGTCCGCGCCAGATGGAACGAGAGATCGCCCGTGCCGCAGCAGACGTCGAGGACACGACTGCCGTGCGGGGCGGCGAGCTCGGCGACGGCGCGGCGCCGCCAACGCTCGTCCACGCCGCCGGTGAGCAACCGGTTCGTCGCGTCGTAGCGGGGAGCGATCGCCGCGAACATGTCGCGGACGTAGACGGATTTATCCACGGATGGCGGGGGCCGGGCGCGCGGGAACGATGAGCGACATGGGTTCTCTTTTTGACTCCGCAGGAGGCGGGCTCGTCGTCCTGGTCCGGCGCGTGATGGAGGTGGCGTCCGCCGCGGTGAGGGGCCGGCGCACGAACGGAGGGCGTGGAACATGGAGCTGACTTGGAGGACATTCCCGGATCGGGCCCGTGCGCCTCGCCGTGCCGGTGCAGCGTGACGTCGACGCGAATCGCCCCGGTCGACTTCGACGCGGCCCTCGCGGCCGCGCACGAAATCGCGCTTGGTTCCTTCGAGCTCGGGCCGAAACAGCCGATCGTGCATGAGCTCGAAGCGGCCACGGATCGCGGCGCAGCGGTCACCGTGACCCTCGCGAGTTCAGCGTTCTGGCTCTCGGAGGCCGCGCGGGGCTCAATCGTGGCCGGGAATCAGGCGGTCGCGAACGACCTGCGCGCCCGTGGCGCCGACGTCCGGTTCGCGGGACCGAACGAGATGTTTCACATCAAAGCGGCGGTCGTCGACGGCGTCGTTTATCTCGACGACCGGAATTGGGCGGCGGCGGGACCGCAGACGATGTTGCGCATCGACAACGCGGGTGCGACCGAGGCCGTGCGGCGCGCGCTGCGTGAGGCACCGCCGGACGGGCTCGGGCCGCCCGATCTAGCGCTCACGAAGTCTGCGGCGCTGTCGCTGGAAGCCGCGGTGCTCGCGCGTCCGGAAACGCGCGAGGTCGACGTCGAGACGGAGACGTTCACCGCGGGTCCAATCGCCGAGGCGCTGATGGCGAGCGCTCGTGCCGGTTTGCCGACACGGCTCCTCGTCGCGAACGACCGGCAAGAAATATCGGGCGAGCACGAGTCCGCCGCGCTGGTCGCTGCCCGGGCGGCGGGCGTCGAGATCCGGACGGTCGGCGTCTCGGAGAAGCTCGCGATCGCGGGCGACGTCGCCTGGACGGGTTCGGCGAACGCTTCGTGGTCGGACGAGCACTCGATCGACTGGGGCTTCGTCGCCCGCGAGCGGCCGCTGGTCGACGAGCTCGCCGCGGCGTTTGCGACCAACTGGCGCGCATCGAAGCCATGGGCGCGCCGCCGGACCCGCTGGGAGCCGCGTCGGTTCCCGGCGCCGCTCCGGCCGCGCCTCCGGGGCCGATGACGGCGCCGGCCACGGTTTCTGATCCGGCGTCCGATCAAGCCGGGGCGAGCAAGGCTTCGGCGTTGCGGGTCGTCGCGGCGACGACATCGGCCTCGGAGATCGCGAGTAGGTCCGCGAGTTTGGCGACGGTCGCCGTCATGAACGCGGGCTCGTTGCGCTTCCCGCGATGCGGCACCGGCGCGAGATACGGAGAGTCCGTTTCGAGCACGAGGTGGCCGAGCCCGACCGACGCGACGGCTTCGCGGATGACGCCCGCGGATTTGAACGTCACGACGCCGCCGATCCCGAGGACGAACCCGAACTCCTCGACGTACGTCTTGGCCGCAGCGGCGTCGCCCGAGAAGCAGTGGATGACGGCGCGCTTCGGCGGTCCTTCGGCGCGCAGCAGCGCGACGAAATCGTCGAAGGCGTCGCGCTGATGGAAGAGCACCGGTAACGCGCGCTCGCGGGCATAGCGCAGCTGCTCGGCGAGAACTTCGCGCTGCTTCGGCCGCGGGCTGTGATCGTAGTAGTAATCGAGGCCAATCTCGCCGACCGCGACCGGCCGCAGCGCCCCCGGCGCCACGACGAGCGCATCGAACGCGGCGGCGACGTCGGGCGGCGCGTCCTCGGTCTCGTGCGGATGGATGCCGACCGCCCACTGCGCGCCGTATTCCACCGCGCAGGCCTGCGCGCGGCGGCTCGATTCGAGGTCCGTGCCGATGAGGACGATCCCGTCGATGCCCGCCGCCCGCGCCCGCTCGAACGTCGCCGCGCGGTCGCCGTCGAAATCCGCGTCGTGAACGTGCGCGTGCGTGTCGATCATCGCGGGCGATGATACCACGCGCCGGCGTTCAGACCGGCCGCGACGCGACCACCTCGAAGCGCCGTTTGACGCGCAAGAACGGCGACTCGACGTAGCGGTACGAGAGGTGGGCGAGCGCGATCGTGAGGCCGAGCGCGAGCGGCGCGATCGTCGCGGGCCGCGCGGCGCCACCGAGCAGCCGCGTTACGAGCTCGATGCAGGGCAGGTGGAGGAGATAGAGCCCGTACGAAATCTTGCCGAGCCGGACGAGCGGCGCGAGCGCGGGCGGCACGCGGGCGCCGACGGTCCCGATGAGCACCAGCACGGCGCCGAGTCCGACCGTCGCATATGCGGGGAACGTGAGGCCGAGCGTCGCGCCCGGGCCGGCGTGCGCCGAGGCGACGAGCAGCACGTTCGCGCCATACATCACCGCTACGCCCGCGGCGATGACGGCGTACCGGATCGCGCCCGGTAACCGCGCGCTGCGGCCGTGCAGCGTCGAGCTCGCGAGGGCGCCGAGGGCGAAATACTGGATGTAGGTCAGCGAGTTTGCCCAGAGCGCCGGGATGATCGGCGCGTGCCGCACGCAGAGCACCGCGACCGCGAGCTGGCTCGCGCACCAGGCCGCGACGCACCCGGCGCGCAGCGCGCCGGGCGAGGCGCACCGCGCGACGAGCGGCCACACGAGATAGAATTGCTCCTCGACGCTGATCGTCCACAGCGGCCCGAAGCCGCAAGCGAGGAACCCGCGCGCGACGACGTCCCAGTTGCCGAGCATGAACGCGTACGCGGCGATCGTCGTCGCGGATAGCGGCTGGCTGGCCGCGCGGGCGACGAGGGTCGCCGCGAGCAGCGCGCAGCCGTAGAGCGGCCAGATGCGCAGGGCGCGCCGCGCGTAGAACGCCGCGACGTCGAACGACCCCGTGCGCGTGCGCTCGCGCTGCATCAGCTCGGCGATCAGATACGCGCTGAGCGTGAAGAAGAGCTCGATGCCAGCAGCACCGGTCGCGCGCAGCGCAAGGTAGGCCCGCGCCGCGTGCGCCGTCGCCGGCATCACGTGATAGGCGAACACCATTGCGAACGCGCAGCAGCGCACCACGTCGAGCTCCGGCCGGTAGTACCGCCCGGCCGGCGAGACGCTCTGCGGCATCGCATCGCCGATCGTCGCCTGCACACCCGAGTCGTCGGCTCCCGCACGCTCCGGCTTGAGCGGACGCGCCGCGCGTCAGCCGATCGGCTCCCCCGCCGCCGCGCTCAGGCCGAGGCGGGCTCCGGCGCGACGGCGGCGTCCATGCGCGGGAAGATCGCGGCGGCGTCGGGTGCCGTTCGCGTGCCGGGCGCGAGCCCGCCATACAGCGTCTCGCGAGCCCACGGCCCCGCGGGTTCGCCCGCGTAGCCGAGCTGGCGATACATCCCGGCCGCAGTCGCCGGAAGGACGGGCGCGACGAGGTGCGCGAGCCGCCGGATGCCGTCGCAGAGCTCGTAGAGGATGGCATCGAGTTCGGTCGCCGCGTCGGGTCCGCGCTTCGCGAGATCCCACGGCCGATGCTCGTCGATCGCGCCGTTGAGCGCCGCGACGAGCTCCCACGTCGATTCGAGAGCGCCGCGGAAATCGAGCCCCGCGAGCTTGTTCCCGACGCGCTCGCCGAGATCGTCGAAGCGCGTGCCGAGCACGCTCACCGCGGGTCGCGCCGGGACGACGCCGTCGCGGTACTTCGCGAGCATCGCGAGGCTGCGCTTCACGAGATTTCCGAGATCGTTGCCGAGATCGCCGTTGCGCCGCAGCCGGACCTTCTCTTCGCTGAAGCTGAAGTCGGCGCCGAATGGCGCCTCGCGCATCAAGAAATAGCGGATCGTATCGGCGCCGAAGCGCGCGACGAGGTCGAAGGGGTCGACGACGTTGCCGAGCGATTTCGACATCTTCTCACCCTCGAGCGTGATCCAGCCGTGCGCGAAGACGCAGCGCGGCTCCGGAAGGCCGAGCGCCCACAGCACCGCGGGCCAGACGAGCGTGTGGAAGCGCGCGATCTCCTTGCCGATGAGCTGCACGTCGGCGGGCCAGAAGGTCGCGAACCGTTCGTCGCCCGACGCGTAGCCGAGCGCCGTGATGTAGTTCAGGAGCGCGTCGAGCCAGACGTACATCACGCCGCCGCTCGGCAGCGGGATGCCCCAGTCCAGCGCCGTGCGCGAGATGCAGAGGTCCTCGAGGCCGCCCTCGAGCGTCGCGATCATCTCGTTGCGCGCGCGGTCGGGTCGCAGCCGCTCCGGGTGCTCCCGATAGTGCGCGAGCAGTCGGTCGCGGTAGCGCGAGAGCGCGAAGAACCAGTTCTCCTCGGAGAGCCACTGCACGGCGCGGCGGCACTCGGGGTTGGGGCAGCGGCCGTCGACGAGCTTGCTCTCGAGCCAGAACGTCTCGTCGTTCGTGCAGTACCAGCCCTCGTACGTGCCGAGGTAGACGTCGCCGGTCGCCTTGAGCCGCTCGAAGATCTCAACGACTTGGGTCGTGTGGCGCGGCTCGGTCGTGCGGATGAAGTCGTCGGGCGTGGCCTCGACGGCGTCCAGGAGCGCGCGCCACGTCGGCACGAGCTCGTCGCACCACGTTTGCGGGTCCTTGCCCGCGGCCGCCGCGGCCGCGGCGACCTTCGCGCCGTGCTCGTCCGTGCCGGTGAGGAAGAGCGTGGGCCCGAGCGTCCGGTGATAGCGCGCGAGCACGTCGGCGGCGATCGAGGTGTACGCATGGCCGACGTGCGGGGCCCCGCTGATGTAGTAGATGGGTGTCGTGACGAAGTAGCCGCGGTCGGACATTCCCGCCGACTTCGCGCGCGCGCCGACCGGACCCCGGCGTGCTCACGTCCGTGTGCCGGACGGCCGAACGTGAAGCGTGAGGGCTCGACTGCTCCCGCTCGTCGTCGTCGCGATACTCCTCGCGTACCTGCGGCCCTGGTCGCATGCGTCGCTGCTCGATTTCGGCGCGTTCTATTGCGGGGCGCGCACGGTCGCGGCCGGGGCCGATCCGAGCCGCGTCGAGCCGCTTCGCAGTTGCGAGACGAGCTTGCCGCTCGGCGCCGGCCGCACGCATGGCGTCGTCGTGCCGGCGCCGCTGCCGCTCCCGGCGCTCGCGCTCCTCGCGCCGCTCGCGAGGCTGCCGTTCCTCGCCGCGAACGCGCTCTGGCTCGCGCTGCTGCTCGCGGCGGGCGTCGCGAGCCTCGCCGCGCTCGAGCGGCTCGTGCCTGCGTTGTCGCCCGGGCTGGTGCGCGCGCTCGTGCTCGTGCCGCTCTGGGCGGTGCCGCTCGAGCTCGGCCAACCCTCGATGATCGCTGTCGCCGGCATCGCGTGGGCGGCGCTGGCCGTCCGCGCCGGCCGCGATCGGAGCGCTGCCGCCCTCGTTCTGGTCGCGGCCATCCAGCCGCAACTCGCGCTTGGGGCGCTCGGCTCGCTCGTTTTGTCGCGACCGCGCGCGCGGGTCGTCATCGCGCTCGGCCTGGGGTCTGCCGCCGGAGCGTGGCTCGCGCTCGCCGGGCCGGCGCGGATGGCGGCGTACGTCGCGGTGACGCTTCCGGCACAGGCGCGCGCGGAATACGGCGCCTACACGCAGTACGCGCCGACGTTCGCGCTCGCGGCACTCGGCGTGTCCGCCGGGATCGGGCTCGCGCTCGGCACGCTCGTGACGCTCGCCGGGATCGCCTGCGGGATCGCGCTCGGGCTGCGGATCAGCGAGCGCACGGCTGACCGCGCGTTTCTCGTCGCCGTGCCCGCCGCGAGCGCCGTGATTGCGACGGCATACGTCCACGCGCATCAGCTCGCGGCCGCGCTCCCCGCGGCGCTGCTCCTCGCGCAGCGTACGCGCGGGTCCGGCGCGCGGCGATTCGCGCCGCTCGTGCTGCTCGCGGTGCCGTGGCTCGTCGCGGCGCGTCACCCGGCGCTCTATGCGCCGCTCGTTGCGCTCGCCGGCTTCGCGCTCGCGCGCGCGTTCGGGCTGCCCGCTCGCCCGGCCGTGACGTGCGGCGCCGTCGCGGTCGCGCTCGTCGCGCTTGCGACGCTCGGACCGACGGCCGGGCTCGGTCACGGCGACGTCTTGCCGGCGACCCTGCCCGGCGCGGCCTCAGCGCAGGCGTCGTGGGCGGCCTACCTTCGGGCGGCGGATCCCATACCCAACCCATGGGCGCTTGCGCTGAAGCTGCCGACGTGGCTCGGGCTCGCGCTCCTCGTGCGACAGGCGCTCAACGCGGCCGAGCTACCCGTTGCGCTTTGGTGGCGGTCCCGCTCAACTCGGACCCGCGACGACCGAACTACGGTGCATGCGAACGTCGCTCGCTCCGAACGCTGACCGCGCGGGGCACGGCCGAGCGTGACATACATTTATTTTCTCGTCGCCGTCGCGGCATGCGTCGGGTGGCTTCGACAGCAGCGAGGCGCACCGCCGCTCGGGATCGATCTGATCGTTCGCGAGCGGCGCGCCGTGCCGCTCGGCTGGGTCGCGATCCCGTGCGTCGTGCTCGTCGCGGCCTTCGTCGGGCTCGGTATGCTCGAAGCGCAGCATCCGGTGCGCTTCATCGTCGACAACATCGGCACGCCCTATTCGAAGCCTCCGGCGCACGCCGCGAGCGCTACGGCGCACCGCATCGGGTTGCCGTTCCCCTTTGTCCTCGACGGCCGGCCTGGCCCAGGCGCGGCGGCGGTTGCCTTTGCGCTCGGCGCTGTGCAGACGCTCGCCCTCGGTGCGCTTGCGGCCCTGCTGCTGCGCTCGCGCGGCGGTCGCGCCGAACGGACGCTGCTCGCGACGACCGCCGCGATCATGCTCGCACTCGGGCTCCTCGCGCCGACGCTAACGACGACCGATCTCTACGCCTACGTTGCTTTCGCGCTCTCTGCCTCGCCGTATCAGCCGCACGACGCCGCATGGCCGGGCGAACATCACGCCCTCAACGTCCTCTTCGGGACGCCGATCGTCCAGACGCCGTACGGCCCGCTCTGGAACCTCGTCGCGGACGCCGCCGTGCGGCCGTTCAGCTCGCTCGCACATCAGCTGATCGCGCTGCGGCTCGTCGGCGCGGCGAGTTTCGTCGCGTGCGCGCTCGCGCTTCGCAAGCTACGCTTGCCGCGCGCGGTCGTCGCCTGCTTTGCGCTCGATCCGACGTTCATCCAGCTCTTCGTCGTCGACGCGCACAACAACGTCCTCGGGCTCGCGCTGACGCTCTGGGCCTGTGCAGCCGCATCGTTACCGCTCGCGATCGTTCTCGCGGCGGCCGCCGGCTGCGTGAAGATGCCGTTTGCGCTCGTCGGTGCGGTGGCGTTTGCCGGCCGCGGATCGCGGCTCGTGCGCTGTGGCGCCTTCGCGGCGACGCTCGCAATAACGGCCCTCGTGTACGTGTCTGGGGCGGGCGCGGGGGTACTTGGCGGCGTGCGGACCGCCTCGCAGGCGTTCACGACGCCGCCACCGATCCTGCTCGTCACGCAGGCCATCGTCGGCGTCGTCGCCCTCGTCTCGCTCGCGGGCTGCCTGCTCTCGGACCGGTGGAATCCGCCCGCGGCGTGGAGCGCGCTCGCGTTCGGCTACTTCCCGCTGCCGTGGTATCTCGCCGGGAGCGTACCCTACGCCGTGCGCTCAGGGGGCGGCGCCGTCTTCCTCGTGCTCGTGCCGCTCGTCAGCGCGATCGTGTCCCGCAGCTACGTCGTCGACACGCTCGCCGGAGGCGCGATCCAGATTGCCGTCCTCGGAGCCGCGATCGCGCTCGGCGTCGGTGAGTGGCGCGCGCGCCTTGCGAGCCGACGCGAACGCGTACGCCTCGCCGCGAGCGGCTAGGCCGCGCCGCACGAGCTCCTTCGCGATTGCGGCCACGGGCGTTCCGCACGCAAGCTCGGCGTCGACGACGGCATCGAGCTCAGCGGGTTCGGGAGCATCGCGCGCGATCGGCGTATGCGCGATTACGAGCGCGAGTTCGCCGCGGACGGGGCGTTCGAGCCCCGCGAGCAGGTCGTCTGCCGTCCCGAGGAGCTGCTGCTCGAAGCGCTTCGTGAGCTCGCGGGCGACGAATGCGCGCGCCAGCGGCGCGATCGCCGCGAGCGACTCGAGCGCCGCGACGACGCGGTGCGGCGATTCGTAGAAGACGGTCGCGCCGGGCCGGGCGAGCGCGTCGCGTAGCGCTCGCTCGCGTGCGCCCGCGGCGCGCGGCAGGAAGCCCGCGAAGCAGAGCGGCTCGAGCGCGAATCCGGAAAGCACCGCGGCGCAGACGAAGGCGCTCGGGCCCGGCAGCACCTCGACGGCAATCCCCGCCGCCCGGGCCGCCGCGACGAGCTCGCGGCCGGGATCGGAGATGCCGGGCATGCCCGCGTCGGAGACGAGCGCAACGCGGCCGGTCGCGGCCCGCTCGAGGATCGCCGCCGTCGCGACGGCAGCGTTCTGCTCGCGATAGCTCGCGAGCGGCTTCGACGGCAGATCGAGCGCGTGCAGCAGCGTGCGCGCGACGCGGGTGTCCTCGGCGACGAGGAGGTCGCAGTCGCGCAGCGCGTCGAGCGCGCGCAGCGTGACGTCGCGGAGATTCCCGAGCGGCGTCGGAACGAGCGTAAGCCCCATCGCCCGAACGTTCGCGGCTTCGCCCGCCGATACGTCTCCATATGACGGCGGGACGCGCGCGGCTGGGATATATCGACGGCCTGCGCGGGATCGCGGTCCTCGCCGTCGTCGGTCACCACGCGCTCGCCGACTGGCAGCCGGCGTTCCCGCTCGCGGCGCGCATCGGCAATCTCGGTGCCCACGGCGTCGATCTCTTCTTTGTGATCTCCGGGCTGTGCCTGGCGCTTGCGCAGTTGCGCGAGGGCGCGACACCGCTTCGGGGCGCGGCGCTCCGGGCGTTTCTGTGGCGGCGCGTGGTGCGCATCTTGCCCGCCTATTACGCGGCGATCGCGGTGCTCGCGGTTCTCGCGGCGGCCGGCCTCGGCGACCGGGCCGCGGCCACGCCGCACGCCCTCGCGGGCCAGCTCGCCTTCGCGGGCGGCCCATATCTCGCCGCACCGTTCTGGACGCTGCCGATCGAGGTGCGCTGGTACGTCGTCGTCCCGTTCGCGCTCGCGCTCTTCGCGCGCTCACGGACGCTCTTCACGGCGATCGCCCTCGCGGGCGGCATCGCATTCTACGCACTGTCAATGCCGATTCCCGAGCTCGGCTACGTACCGGAGTTCTGCGGCGGCGTGTGGGCCGCGTCGCTCGTGCTAGCGCGTCGCGCTTCGAGCGCTACGCGTTGCCGGTCGCCGCAATTTTCGGCGCGCTGGTGGTCGTCTGCGAGCCGGCACCCGGCCGCGGCCACGTCGCGCTCGACCCCGCCGTCGTCGTCGCCTCCGTCGCGGCCGTGATCGCGTGCGGCCGGCTCGCGGCGGTGCGCCGCCTGCTCGAGGCCCGCGCGCTCCGCTCGGTTGGGATCGCCTCGTACGGCATCTACCTCGCGCACGATCCGGTCCTGACTGCGGCGCACGTGCTCGGCATGCCATGGTGGCTCGCCGTGCCGCTCGCCGTCGGGGCGGGGTTCGTCCTCTGGGCGCTCGTCGAGCGTCCGGCCTGCGACGCCGCGCGCCAGTATGCCCGCCGCGCCGGTCTCGCCGCACTCGTGCATCGCGGTCGCGCCCGAGTCTCGCCGCTCGCGTAGTCGCGCGGCGCTCGCGCGCCGCGGTACGGGGATGGCGCCGCGCTGCGCCGTACGACGCGGGCCATGACCATGGGTGCGGGCGGCGGGTTCGTCCGGGAGATCGAGCTCCGCGGACACATCCTGGATTCTGGTGTCTTCCGGCGCGTGCTCGAGCTCGTGATGGACGACGACCACGCGCGCTACACGATCGATAACTTCGCGGTCGGCCGCACCGTCACCGAGGAGAGCGTGGCGACGTTGACGATCGAGGCGGACTCGAACGAGCACCTCGAGGGCCTGCTCGTTCGGCTGCGCGATCTCGGCGCGTACGTCGCCGAGGACGGCGACGTACGGACGGAACCGGCGCCCGTTGACGGCGTGCTGCCCGATGCGTTTTACGCGACGACGAATTTGCAGACCGAGGTCCGCGTCGAGGGAACGTGGCGCGCCGTCGCGTTACCGGAGATGGACTGCGCCATCACGATCGAAGGGGGTGCCGCGCGCACGATCGCACCATCGGACGTGCAGGCGAACGATTCGATCGTCGTCGGTCACGACGGGGTTCGCGTGCACGCGTTGCAGCGGCCGCGCGACAAGGGCGTCTTCGAATTCATGTCCAGCGCCGTCTCGAGCGAGAAACCGAAGGAATCCCTCGTCGCCGAGATCGTTCGCGAGCTCATCGCGACGCGGGCGAGCGGCAAGCGGGTGCTCGTCGTCGGCGGCCCCGCGATCGTGCACACGGGTGCGGCCAAGTACCTCGCGCGGCTCATCGAGCTCGGATTCGTCGACGCGCTCTTCGCGGGCAACGCGCTCGCGGTGCACGACATCGAGTCGCAGCTCTACGGCACGTCGCTCGGCGTCGATCTCGCGAGCGCATATCCCGTCGAGGAAGGTCACGTCCATCACCTGCGCACGGTCAATCGGATTCGGGCGGACGGCGGCATCGCGGCGGCCATTGCGAACGGCCGTCTCCGCGGCGGCATCATGTACGAGGCGTACCGGCGTCAGATTCCGGTCGTGCTCGCGGGCTCAATTCGCGACGACGGTCCGCTGCCAGACGTCATCACGGACGTGATCGAGGCGCAGCGCCGCATGCGCGCGATCGTCCCGGAGATCGGTATGGCGCTGATGATCTGCACGCTGCTGCACTCGATCGCCGTCGGCAACCTGCTGCCCGCGACGTGCAAGACGATCTGCGTCGACATCAATCCCGCGAGCGTTACGAAGCTCACCGACCGCGGCACGACGCAGACGATTGGACTCGTTATGGATGCGGCTTCGTTCTTACGCGAACTCTGGCACGGCGTCCGCGACGCCGACGTCTAGCCGCGCTGTCGGGCGCGGCCGCCCGGCGGACGCGTACAGCAGCTCGGCCTCGCCATCGTCGAGACGCAATCTGTCGCAGACCGTTTCGGTGACGCTCGTCGATCGCGGTGGTGCGACACGGTCGTCGATCTCGTTCAGGAAGCTGGCTTTAGGAAAGCCGGAGAGCTTAGCGAGCAGTTCGGGGCTTACGTCGAGGTCGGCCGCCTCATCAGACGACGCAAAGTGAGGTCAAGCGCTTGCCGAGGAACGCGCGTTTGCACCGTCGCCTGGAGCTGAACGGCGTCGTATGCCGGCTCGTCGTCGAGACGTTCACGCTCGAGGCCGGGATCGCTGGGTGTTACTTCGCACGTTAAAGCTCCGATCGTGCGTGGGTTTACGTTGTCAAGACTCGATTTCGTATCACTTTTAACGCTATAAACGCTATTGCCGTTGCAAAGGAAAGTCATTAAACGAACTGAAGCCTTCTCTGGCATCGTGCAGTCATTCGTTGATGCCGAAGCACGGCGCTCGTCGGGCTGCTGCACGCCTACTTGCGTTCCACAGAAAGGTAGCAAATGATCGTATCTCGCTCGGTGCTTTCCAGTCTTGCGTTCACCGCCGCCGTTGCGTTCGCAGAGCCGGCGTCGGCTACCGGTATGAGTGACATGGCCGAGGCAGTCGCGAAGTGCACTGCTGCCAATCCGGGCGTCACGCTCAATACGCAGACCAAAGAATACGTGGCCATGATTCAGTCGCCGACGGCGGCCGCATCGGTTCCGACGACGAGCTCGACGCCGTCGTACATGAAGGCGATGTGTCGGTCCGATGCGATGTCACAGGGCGGGAAGCCGGCCTTCGAAGGCATGCAGGCGAAGATGGGAGCGATGCTAATGGGCTTAGAAGCGATGCATCTCTCGTCCGCGCAACGCCAGAAGATCGACGGGATGATGCACAGCATGTCGACTCGCGAAATGAGTGAGGTCCACGATGTCCTGACGCCCGCGCAGCGTTCTCAGCTCCAGGCGGTCATGCGCCAGATGGCATTCCCCGGACCGTAGGGCTCTCCGTCTCGCCCAGCCGTATCAGCTAGAAAACGAGCATCGGCAGCGCGAGCGAAACGGCGATCGTCGTCGCGAGATACGGCGAGAACGTGAGCCGCCGGCTCTCGCTGCGCCGCGCGAGCGTGACGCCGGCAGCGCCGAAGCACGCTCCCGCGAAGGCGATCATCCCGAGGATCGGCGAGAGCGCGAGCGCACCGAGCGCGGCGATCTGGACGTCGCCCGCGCCGAGCCCGCGACCGCGCGTCCACGCCGAGGCGAACGCGAAGGGCACGAGCACGACACATGCCGCGAGCACGCTCGCCGTCTGGTGCGTGGCGATCTCGATCGCCGCGGTCAGGGCGATCAGCGGCGCCATCACGGCGACGGGCACGGTGCCGACTCGGAGGTCGGCCGTGACCGCGAATGCGAGCGATACGAGCACGAGTCCGAGCCGCACGAAGGCGATCGGCGTCGATTCGCGCGTCGCGTAGAGCGACGCGACGAGCGCGCCGACGAGCGGCACGAGCAGGAGCGTTATCGGCCGCGGCTCGCGGGCGGGGCGCTCGCGCATCCGGGGCAAGACGCTCGTCGCCCACGTCGCGGCCAGCGCCGAGAAATAGCAGAGGCAACCCGCGATGCAGGCGATGAGCGCGACGTAGAGCGGTTTCATCATGGCGTTAGTGCGGCGACGACAGATACTGCGCGACGACGCCGCCGAAGATCATCACGAAGAGCGCGGGCAGCATGAAGAGCGCCATCGGGATGACCATCTTCGTCGGCATGAGATTCGCGAGCTCTTCGGCGCGCATCATCCTGCGGTTCCGTACCTCTTCGGCGAGCTCGTCGAGCACGTTGGACATATTGGAGCCGAGGCGCTCGGCTTGCACGATGGACGTGACGACGGCGGAGAGTTGCTCCTGCTTCACACGATCGGCCATCGCGCGCAAGGCGTCGGCCTTGGAACGCCCGAGCCGAACCTCGGAGAGCGCGGCGTTGATTTCCTCGCCGAGCGGGCCGAAGGCGACGTCCTGAGCGTGAGTGAGCGCGAGGTTGAACGCGAGCCCGGCCTGCACGGTCGACGCCAGCATGTCCAGGAAGTCGGGCAACGCCTTCTGGATTGCGGCCTTCCGCTTCTTGATCGCGCCACCCATGCGCGAGAACGGGAGGTACGCTCCGGCGGCACCGAGCAGCGCGACGGCGCCGATGTAGATCGGCTGGAAGCCGCCCATCGCCGCGATGAAGCCGAATCCCGCCGTCACGCCGGCGATGCCGAACGACGCCATGCGCATGCCCATCTGCGCGGGCGAGACCGTGTACCAGCCCGCTTCCTGCAGTCGCTGCGAGAGCGTCGAGCGTTGCTTCGCGTTGAAGATCTTTGCGAAGGCCTGGCTGCGGCCCGAGCCCGTCTCCCAGGAGAGCGAGTCGACGCGCTCGAGGCGCTGCGCGAGCTCGCTCTTGACCGGGATCAGCGAGTAGATGACGCCGCCCGCGGCGATCGTGAAGCCGATCGTGATCGCGATGATCGAGAGAGGGAGACCGAAGAGTTCCACTTACACGTCCAGCTTGAGGATCTTAGCGAGGCTGACGATGGCGCCGAGCTCGAGCACGCCGACGAGGCCGAGGATGCCCCAGCCGATGTGCGTGTGCAGGAGCGCCTGCTTCATGTCTTGCTGCGTCGCGAGCACGAAACCGCCGACGAGCAGCGGCAACGCGCCGATGATCGCCCCGCCGAAACGCCCTTGCGCGGTGAGCGCCGACATCTTGCGCTTGATGCGCCGCCGCTCGCGAATGGTGATCGCGAGTTTCTCGAGGACCTTCGCGAGATCGCCGCCCGTTTGCATCTGCACGCGCACGACGCGGGCGAACATCATCGTCTCGTTGTTCGGAACGCTCTTGGCCATCTCATCGAGTGCGTCGACAATGTTGACGCCGATATTCGCGCGGCCGATGACGCGCATGAGCTCGCGGCGCGCGGGATCGGGGACTTCTTCCGTGACGAGGATGATCGCCTGACGGAAGCCGAGGCCGACGCGCAGCGCTCCCGACATCATGCGCAGTACCATCTCGAACTGATCGGCGAAGCCGGCGTTGCGGCGCTTGCCCTTGAAGTTCAGAAAGAAGCGCGCGACGTAGAGCGTCAGGCCGATCGCGATCGGCAGCGTGGCGATCGCGTACGGCAACGGCAGGCGCTCGAAGAAGATCAGGACGACCCAGAAGACGGTGCCGACGGCCTGCGCCCGAAGGACGAAGTCCTCGGGCGTGATCGTCATGTCGGCCTTTGCGATGTCCTTCGCGTAGCTCTCGGCGATCTTCGCGAGATATCGTCGGGGGTCGAAACCGAGGCTGTAGGCGAGCAGCGCCATCACGGCCACGATGCTCCCGCCGATCGCGAGCGGATAACCGGTTACCACGCTGCCGCCCGCTGCGGCTGCAGCTTCGAGAGCTCGCGCACGTCGAACCGGACGCCCGTCTCTTCGAACTTCGTCATGTTGTGCGGCAACACGCCGGTCGAGAGGAAGCGTCCGACGACCTTGCCGGATTCGTCGATGCCTTCTTGCTGATATTTGATGAGCTCTTGCATCGTGACGATGTCGCCCTCCATGCCGACGACCTCGGTGATGCTCGAGCATTTGCGCGATCCGTCGCGCAGCCGTTCGATTTGCACGACGACGTCGACCGCGCTTGCGATCTGCTCGCGGATCGCGCGGATCGGCAGGTCGTAACCCGCCATGAGCACGAGGGTCTCCATGCGCGCGAGCGCGTCGCGCGGCGTGTTCGCGTGCAGGGTCGTGAGCGAACCGTCGTGACCGGTATTCATCGCCTGCAGCATGTCGAGCGCCTCGCCGCCGCGGCACTCGCCGATCACGATGCGATCGGGCCGCATGCGCAGCGAATTCTTCACGAGATCCCGGATCGTCACCGCACCCTTGCCTTCGACGTTGGCCGGTCGCGTCTCGAGCCGCACGACGTGCTCCTGGCTGAGCGAAAGCTCGGCTGCGTCTTCGATCGTCAATATTCGGTCGTCGTTAGGGATGAAGTTCGAGAGGATGTTGAGGAACGTCGTCTTGCCCGAGCCCGTGCCGCCGCTCACGACGATGTTGAGCTTAGCCTCGACCATCGCGCGCAAGAGGTTGACGCTCTCTTCGGGAATCGATCCAAAGCGCACGAGATCGCTCATGTGCAAGCGTTTCTTGCTGAAACGCCGGATGGTGAGCGAGGAGCCGTCGAGCGCGAGCGGCTCGATGATCGCGTTGACGCGCGAGCCATCTTGCAGGCGGGCGTCGACCATCGGCGACGATTCGTCGATGCGCCGACCGAGCGGCGCGACGATGCGCTCGATGACGGTGCGAAGATGGCGTTCGTCCTTGAACACGCGGTCCGCGAGCTCGATCTTGCCGCCGCGCTCGACGTAGATCGTCTTGGGCCCGTTGACCATGATCTCGGAGATCTTCTCATCGCGCATCAGCTCTTCGAGCGGTCCGAGGCCGAGTTGCTCGTCGATGATCTCCTGTTGCAGTTCCGCGCGTTCCTGACCGCTGACGTCGGCGCGACCCTCGAGTAACGTCGTGATGACGTTGCCGATCTGCTCGCGCAACTCGGTGAATTTCTGACCGTCAGTGTGCGCCCGACTCGCCGCAACGACATCGACGCGGCTCGTGACGGCGGCGCCGATCTCGAGCTTGAGCTTGCTGCGGCGCTCGTCGCGCCGGCGCTGTCCGGGGTCGTCGTGCTTGCGCTGCGGCTCGTCGCCCGGTTCCTTCTCCGACTCGCCACCGACGCTCGCGTCGGTTTCCGTGTCGCTCGACGAACTGGCTGGCCGCCGCTCGGCCGTCGAGAGCTGCAGGCCCGGGAACGTGCCCGCGCTCGAGTGCTCGAGGATCTTCTTCGCGATCGTCTCGACGGTGCGGGCGTACGAGCGATCGGCGAGCTTCGGTAGTTCCCCGAGCACCTCGGTTCCGAAGAGTCGCTGCACTTCGTTCGCGTTGATCTCGGGCCGGGCGCCGCGGGCGTTGAGAACGATGGAGACTCGGTTCGGGGCGACGCCGTGCCGCGCGAGATCGGCCAGGAGGTGGCGGCAGGCCGAGACGCCGAGTGTCGTCGGTTCGACGACGACGACGACGTAGACGATGCGCTTCATGAACGGCCGTACGAGGAACTCGAAGGGGCGAGGTGCGTCGAGGAAGACGACGCGATTCTCGAGTGAACGCGCGAGGTCTTCGAACGCTGCAGGCTTGATCGAAAAGATGTTCTCGGATTTGTCGAGGAGCTCGACGACGTCGATCTGACCGATCCGTGCCGTTGCGTGGATGTGCGCCGTCCGGTTGCGGTCGAGCATGCCCTCGGCGTCCAAGAGCGTCGCGAGCGTGCGACGGCCCGACATGTCGGCATCGACGATGGCGACGTTCTCGCCGAGATGCGCGGCGGCGCGCGTGAGTTCGGTAACGAACGTCGTCGCGCCGGTACCGCCCTTCGAGCCCGTGATCAGAAATGCTGCGGCGTTGCTCATTCCTGCACGATGTGGTCCCCGTCGATGACGGGAATCCCCGGCTTTGGCTTCGCGGGAGCGGCGGCTGCCGGTGCCGGTGCCGGCGCGGCAGCGGGCGCCGCCGCCGGCGGCGCGGGCGCTGCGGGCGGCGCGGCCGAGAGGTCGAGCGTTTCGGCCGGCTTCGAGTTCTTCGGTTCGTCGGGCGGCCGCAAGGCGAGCCGCAGCGTCGCATTGAGGTCTGCGACCGTCAGCAGGTCGGCTTGACGCGCGCTCACCGCGAGCGTGACGGTCGACGGCGGCAGCTTCGTCGGCGCAATGGTACCGATGGGCGGCGGACTCGCGGCGACGGTCGACGTCTCGTCGTTGACCGCGAGCACGGTCGCGTCGCGGATGATCGTGGCGCTCTTCGGCGAGTGGCCGCCGCTGCCGCTTCCAATCGACGCGACGATGTCGACGTGATCGCCCGGCTGCACGAGCCCGGCGACCGACTTGACCGAATCGACCGGGATGGTGATCGCACGCTCGCCATTGTGCAGCGCTGCGGCGACGCCGACCGATGCGGGTTGACCGATCTGCGTTTGCATGATCGCCGTGCCGGCCTTGATCGCCGCAAGCGCGATGTCGCCCTCCGCCGTGCTCGCGTCGACGACCGCGCCCGGCTCGATCGAGTTCATCGGTCGCAGGACCTTCGTGAGCATCTGGGGTTTGATACGGGCGTGCATCGGAATATCGACGCTCGCAACGATTACGGGCGACGTCTGAACCACGACGGCTTTCTCTTTCTGGTTCACTCCCGTGAGGTAGTGCAAGGTGAGCAGGCCCGTCGCGACGGCCAGCACCACCGCGACGATCAGAGTGATGCGACGACTGTTCATAGCGGGAGCCTCATCGTGGGAACCAGAGTGTGAGAGAGCGGAACTGCCAGCGCGCCGGCGGCGATCGCGAGCGCGTACGGGAGTTTGAGCGGGCGCTCGGGTGTGACGCTCGCGACGCCGTTATAGATGAGCGGCCGCGCGAGCGCGCTCGCAGCACGGAGCGTCGACATGAGCCGACCGGCGGCGATCGCGGTAACGATGGCGAGCACGCCGCCCGCGATCGAGGTGTAGATGAAGAACGCGAGCGCGTCGGCGGGCGCGAGGGAGATCGCGACCGCCGCGAGCAGCTTGACGTCGCCGCCGCCGAGCCAGCGGCGTGCAAACGCGAACGTTCCGGCGACGAGCGTTGCGAGCCCCATCGCGAGCGCGACGAGTACGGCCAGCGGCCCGTGCGCTGCGACGAACGCGATCGAAACGAGCGCGAGCGCGATCGGGATGGCGTTCGGAATCCGGCGGGCCCGGAGGTCGGTCGCGGCGGCGAGGAGGCACGCGGCGACGACAATCCACATGGTCACAAGCGTTGTTTCGGCGACGCGACGTACCGAATGAAGTCCGCTCGCGCCGCGCACCGAGTGCGCCGGGCCACACCGTCCGTCAGCGACCGTGATCGAGGGGTGCGACGCTAAGATCGACTCCGGTCGTTCCGATTACTTAAATGGTGCACGGACGGTCTGCTGCTGAGTCAGCGTAAGCGTCGTCGGCACCACTTCGCTTGTCGACGCTTATCGACTCGCCCACTTTCTCACCCCCCTCACCATTTGGAGATCTCAACGTGAACAGCTTCAAATCGATGCTCCGCGATGACGCCGGTCAGGGCCTCGTCGAGTACGCGCTCATCATCGCCCTCGTCTCGATCGTCGCGATCGCGGCACTGCGCTTCCTCGGTAGCAAGGCCAGCAACACCCTCACGAACGCCGGGTCGAACCTCGCGTACTGATTCCCCGAGAGTCTCGGGCGCCGCTTCCGCGCGCAACGCAGACCGTCCCGAGCTGCCGCGCGCCGAGAGGTGTGCGGCAGCTGCTTTTCTCCCGGTTCCCACGCGAGGCAGCGCCGTGGTTCCAGTCCTGCGGTTGCAGTTGGGTCGGCTCCGCTACGCGTGGCTCGTCATCGGTATCTTCGCCGGGCGCTATCTCGCGACCGCGATCTACTTTCCGCCGCTCGACGGCGACCTGCAGTGGCAACGCTGGCTCGGCGAGCGGATCGTGCGCGACCGGGCGCTGCCGCATGCGCTCGGCGCCGAGACGTTCACGGCTGCGGGTGCGCCGTGGGTGCCGCAAGAGTGGCTCTTCTCGACGCTGCTCTTTCTCTGCGGACCGCAGCATCGGTGGCTCTTCGCCGCGCTGATCGCGTTCGCCGCGACCGTCGCGCTCTCGATCTCGGCGTACGCGGCCGCGCGTCGCGCGGCGCATCCGATCGCGATCGCGGTCGCGACCGCGTTCGCGGGGATCGCGACATTTCAATCGTTTGGCGTTCGTGTCCAGGTACTGGCATGGCCGTTCGTTGCGGCGTTCCTCGCGCTCCTCGACGTGGACGGCCCGATCGCGTACCTCGCGATCGTCGTTGCGGCGCTGTGGTCCAACGTGCACGCGAGCGCGGTGCTCGCGCCCGCGGTCGCTGGTGCCGCGGCGCTCGGTGCGCTCGTCGACGACCGCCGCTCGCCACGCGCGCGCCGGCTCACGATCGTCGCCGCCGGCAGCGCGCTCGCGACGTGCGCCAACCCGCTCGGCTGGCGGCTCCCGCTCTACGCGGTGCAGCTCTTCGCGAGCCCCTTCAAGACGATGATCACGGAATGGTCGCGCACCTCGCTCGGCGATCTCTCGTTCGCGTTCGGGGCATTGCCGCTCGCGGTGCCGCTCCTGGCGTTCGGGTTGCGGTCGTGGCGCGAACGCGCCGTGCTCGCGACGTTCGGCTGGTTGCTCCTCGCGGCCGCGCGAAACATCGCGCTCTTCGGTTTCGCGGCGCTGCCGAGCGCCGCGTGCGCGCTCACGCGCGGGATTCCGTATCTCCGGCGGGCGGGCGACACGCCACGCAGCTCGCGTCGGATGGCCGTCGAACCCGCACTCGGCGTCGCGCTCGCGGCCATCCTCTTCGTCGCGAGCGCTCAGCGCGGCGCGGCAACGGGGGCGATCGGAGACCCGAGCGTCGCACCGACCGCCGCGCTCGCCGCGCTCGAGCGGCTGCCGGGCCGTCATGACGTGTTTTGCACCGACTTTGCATGGTGCAGCGCGCTGCTCGGCCAAGCGCGGGACCGGGTCTTCCTCGATGGCCGCGCCGATCCGTATCCGCCGGCCGTCTGGGACGATTACAGCACGATCGTTCGCCTCAAGCCGCAGTGGCGCGCTCGTTTACGTGCGCGCGGCGTCGATCTCGTCCTCGTCGCGCGGGCGATGCCGCTCGAGCAGGTGCTCGCGGGTTCACCGGACTGGTCCGCCGTTTATTCCGACCCGACGTACCGCATCTGGCGCCGTGTGGTTAGCGGCGGCGCGACGCTCGCGCGCCACTAACCGACAGCAACAGCCGCGGCGGCCAATCGGCTCGAGCACATCAACGCGGAGATGACGGGCGTGAGTCAGGCGGCGAGCGCCGCCTCGGCGACGAGCGCGGCGAGGCCGCAGAAACCGATCGGGGACAAGAGGTCGACGAGTGCGAGCCGCCGCTTCCGTACGGTCGCCAACAGCACCGCGAGCGCGGCACCGGCAAAGAGGACCAGAAAGGCGATGGCGGGCCCGAACGTCGCACCGACGAGCGCGGCGAGCGCGGCGCAGGCCGAAACGGCGATCCGGTCGTGGCCGACCACGGCGCTCGGAACGAACGCCAGGGCGCAGAGCGCGGCGATCGCGAGCACCGACCAGGTCTGCGAGACGAGCGCGAATGCCGCGACGGCCGCCATGCCCACGATCAGAACGTTTCGGATCGCCGTCGTTCGGCCGGCCGAGAATGCGCACGCGAGTCCGACCGCAGCCGATGCGCCGACGGCGAGCGGAATGGGATCGAGCCCGCGGCTCGCCAGGAACCCGCCGGCGGCGCCCGCGAGCGCCGTCCCGCCGATCGCGAGCGCGCGCGTGGCCGAGTCGTTCGGCACGCTCGCATAGCGGACCGTGCCGAACGCCGCGCCCGCGTAGAGGAGCGTCGATCCCAAGAGTCCGCCGGGATCGGTCATCCGACCGATCCCGGCGGGGGCGTACCGTTGAGGTTGGGCGTCGGCGTCGGGCTCGGTGTCGGCGGCGGCGTCGGCGTGGCTCGGCATTGCTTGCCGTTGTCGCCGTTTCCGTTCTTGCCGTTCCCGTTGTCGCATGGCGGCAGCGTCGGCGGCGGCGGGGGCGGCGTCGGCGGCGGTGGCGTGGGATGGGGCGTCGGTGGCGCTACCGTCGGTTTCGGTGTCGGTGTCGGCACCGGCGTCGGTGGCGGCGGGGACGGTTTCCGCGTCGGCGGCGGCGGGGACGGCGTTGGCGTCGGTGGTGGCGGGGACGGAGTTGGCGTCGGTGGCGGGGGTTTCGGATCGTCGGTCTGCCCGGGCGCGGGCAGGACCGGGCCGAACGTCGCGCAGCTCAGGGGCGTCTGGAGGAGGGGCGTCGCCGGAATCTGCAGCGGCATCGCGGTCGGGGGCGCCGTGAGCGTCTGCGTGTCGTTCGCGCCCTCGAGCGAGCGTTTGATCGGCGACCCGAGGGACGTGCACGACATCAGTCGGCCGACGTCCGGCGAGCGAAAGAAATTCTGTGACGCTGAGGTCGTGGCGCTCGTCTGACCCCGAAACGCGGCTTGGAGGAACGAGCCTTGGATCTGCGCGCTTGCCTCGAGCCCGATGAAGTCGTTTTCGAGCAGCACGCTGCCGTTGGATGACGGGACCGGCACGCCGGTCACGGCGCCGCTGCAAAACGTCAGCGGCGCTCCGACCGGCTGCCAGAATCGAGCTCGCGAGGCCGTCAGCTCGCTGATCTGCGCTGCGGCGCAATCGGCATTGGGATCGACCGGCGGCGTGCCGTCGATCGTACTGTAGACGGAATAGATGGAATACGAGAGGTACGGGTTGTCGAGCGCATGGACGAGCCCGCCGTAGCGCACGCCGATCTGCGTCCGCTCGCTGAGCGCGCTGGCGCGAACGGCGAAGAAGATGCCGAAGAGCCCGAGGAGGAAGAGCGGCATCATCGCGGCGGTTTCGAAGAGCGCCTGGCCGCGCGAATGATACCGCCGGCCGCGATTCAGCATGAGCTCGGTACCGGCGCCGCGGAGAACGGCGCGATCGGAATGGGTCCCCACCAGCCGAGCCGGACGTCGAGTTCGTCTGCCTGGATCGGCGTGAGATACTGATCGGCGTTCGCATAGTCCAGCGCCGAATTGCCGCCGTAGTCCACGTTGTACCAGTCGATCGTTCCGGGCGATGGGACCGTGTACTTTTCCTTGGGTTGGAAGACTTGATCGTTGAGCGGATCACGACGTTGATAATCGTCCACGCTTCCGGGCTGCAACCAGTCTTGCTCGAGCATCACGTTGGTCGCGGCGGCGCGGCCGATCGCGTAATACGTCGTGAAGTGGATCGGACCGAAGTTCGGCACGAGCGGCGGTACGGCGGCGCACGTCGCGACGTCGATTTCGACCGGTCCAAAGATCTGCGGGTTCTCCGTGTCCGTGCCGGCACTGCCGCCGTGACCCAGGTTCGGTAGCGAGACGTTCTGGGCGTCTTGGGTGACGGTCCCGAGGCCCGTTCGTGTCGTCGGCTGCGCGCCGAGGATCGTGTAGCGGAAGGCACAGTCCCCGCCCTGCGGATGAATGCTCGCAACCGCGGCCTGCGTGACGTTGCGCACCGCCGGATTGCATGACGTCTTGAGCGTCTGGACGAGCGATTGGGCGTCGGTCCACCAGGTCGCGAGCGTCGCTTGCGCGGTCGCGTCTTGCAGAAATTGCGCGTCTGCGCTGTAGCGAGCCGCCGACCGAATGAACCCCGCACGCTCGTCGATGTACGTGCGATTGCACGTCCCCGGATTGGTCGGACCGAAATTGTACGAGAACGCGCAACCGCCCGAGGCGTCGATAGCCAAGAGCATGCCGTCGAGCAGTCGGCGCGCACGGAATTCTTCGACGTTGCTCGCGTAGAGCGTCGCTTCCATCTCGTTCCAGCGCTGCGCCTGGATCGACGCGAGTGCTTGCGCGGCCGAGTCGGCGGCGTTCTGCGCTCGGATCTGGTATCGGATCACGTTTGCGTAGTTGAGCGCAAGATACATCAACGCGAACGTCGCGATGATCCCGATCGCCCACATTGGGAGAACCTGGCCGCGCGAGCGAGCGCGCATCAGCAGCCCGCCGTCGGGTTGAGCGGATACGCGCCCGGTTGCGGGTACCCCGCTTGGACGTGCTGGTCCCACGTGTAGACCTGTCGGATGTCGGCCGAGGTCTGCGGATCGAAGGCGTTCCACTGCCGGAAGTCGTTGAATGTGGACGGCGCCCGGCCGCAAGAGGAAGGATACAGCTGGCAGTAGACGCCTTGACCGTACTTCCCGTAGAGCGCCGTTAGATTCGGCAGGGGCGCGAAGAATTGCGCGAGCGCGGTGAACACGCGCTGATGACACGCGACTTGCTGAAACGTCGACGATCCCTTGCCTCCGGAAAGTCCGGGCTGGAAGTTCACCCCCCAATTGTCGGCGGTCAGGTACGTTGCGACGCCGAGTGCGATGAAGTCTTGATTCCCGGACGAACATTGCGGCGACCACGGTTGAGCGTCGTTACAATGCGCCATGTAATTGAAGCTCGCGAAGTACGGGGGCGTGTTCTCACCCTTCGAGAAATAATCGCCCGAAAAGTTCGGCGGCGGAGACGAGCCGCCGCACGGCGCGGTAAAGTTTGCGATGTTCCCGTGGATACCGCACTCCTGCCAGTACGATTCGGTGCTCTGGCCGAGGACGCCGAGCGCGGCGGCGAACGGTCGAAAAACGCCCGGTTTTGCGACCGATGACGTGGCGAGTTGTGGCTCCATCATCGAGACGCCGCCGTGCCGGTTGAACACCGAGTTCTGCGCCACCGTCGGATCGGTGGAATTATAGCCGTAGTCCGTCGGCATACTCGGCAGCGGCGCAGGCGCCGTCGAGTTCGTGATGTTGCCCGCGGCGATCTGCGGGAAGATCTTGCGGGTCATCCCCGCCGGATTCGTCATGCTCAGCGCGTTCTCGCGCGCGTTGACGAATGATGCCGCATCGACGGTGAGCTGGAGAAAGCCGAGCACGCCCACCTGGATGCCGAAGAGCAGGAGCGTGAGGATCGTGCCGACGACGAGGGCGGTTTCCACCATGACGGCACCGCGCTCGCCGCTACGCGCATGGCGTTTCACTCGCGCGCCGCCGCCATCTGCGACATGTTCGTCTCGTTGGTCGTGACGGCCGTATTGCCGCTGTCGGCGACGTAGTCGAAGGCGACCATCATCGAGATCGTCAGCACGGCCATGACGAGCGCGTACTCGGCGAGCGTCGATGCGGATTCGTCCGCCGCGAGTCGACGGACGAGAATCGAGAAGCGTTGCGTCATTCCTTGCTCCTCTTCGGTCGGACAGGTTCGCACGTGAGTTATTTCGTGATGATCGTCGGCGTCATGATGAAGACCACATCTTGCTCGTTCTTCTGATAGCTCACGTCGCGGAAGAGCTGCCCGAGGATCGGGATGTCCCCGAGGATCGGGAACTTTTGAATATTCTTCTGCTCGATGCGCCGCACGAGGCCGCCCATGATGATGCTCTCGCCGCTCTGCGTCACGACGTCCGTCGAGATCGTACTCGTCTTGAAGGCCGGCACGATGAAGCCGTTGAGCTGGATGCCGTCGGCGAAGTCGAGATCGGAGACTTCCGGCGTGATCTTACTCTCGACGCTGCCGTCGCCCGTGATGTTCGGCGTCACGTTGAGCTGCACGCCGTACTTCTTGTAGTCGATCGAGACGGTGCCGAGGCCGCTCGAGACCGGGATCGGAATCTCGCCGCCTACGAGGAAGCTCGCGGCTTGGCCGGGGAGCGTCACGAGATTGGGTGATTCCAGAAGCTTCGCATGGCCTTGTTCGAGCAGCAGGTCGACCGTCGGCGCGAGTAGGCTCACGCGTGCGAACGGTCCGAAGTTGAACGGGTTGAACGGATTGGTCGCCTTGAGCGGATTCTCAATGGCCGTCAGCGAGGGTTGTGGGCTGATGTTGAACGTTCCGCCACCGACATTTCCGCTGATCGACGCCGGCTGGGCGGTTCCCAATCGTAGGCCGAGTTGGCTTTGTGCCGTGCGGTCGACTTCCAATACGTATACCTTCACGTCGACCTGCGTCGAGGTCCGGGTGCTCAGGCGATCGACGATCTTGCCGTCGACTCCGAGGAAGCGGCCCGCGGTCGCCTTGACCCGATCGAGCACGTCCTGACGCTGCTGCGCGTCGCGGACCGAACCGCTGACGACGACGTTGCCCGACGTGTCGGTATCGACGCGGACGCCCTTGCCGTCGGAGATCTTCGAGATCTGATCCTGCAGCGAGCCGAGCGGCTGCTTGACGACCACGGCGTTGATGATCGACGTCGGCGTCGTGCCGTCGTACTTGATGTCTTTGAAGCGGGCGATCGCGGCATCGACGCGCTGATACGCCACGATGTCGGGAACCGTCCCTTGGACGAAGACGTTGCTTCCGAAGGTTTCGACCTGAACGTTCGGCTCGGCGATGGCGGTGCGCACGATTCGCGCGACTTGGGAGAGCGACTGTTGCGAGACGGTCACCTCGTATTCGCGTTCCTGGTTCCCCTGCCAGATGAAGAGCGTCGTGTGGCCGGCCGCCTTCGCGTTGACGACGACGGCCGACGTGCCGACGGGCACGACCCCCGCGACCTTGCCGTCGCCGATCGCGAGCCGCGTCAAGCCCGGGGCCTGCACGACGATCGATCTCCCGGACTCGAGCGAGAGGATGCCCACTTCTTTTGCCGTCGCCGGCAGCGAGGGCGCCGCCACGGCGGCGATCGAGGCCAGCGCGGCGAGGCGAGTCAACGAGGAGGTGAGGTTCACGGTTAACTTCCCTAAACTCTGCGACACGCAGGTTCGACAACACACGTATGCCGTTAGTATCGGAAGCATGGCGGCGCACATGAGTGAGTTCGAAGAGGTAATCGAGTGGTAAACCATCGCACGTTCTTAGCGAGCGTCGGAATCGTGACCGCACTGGCGGCTCCGGCGTATGCCGCGAGCGACGCGTCCATGCCGCTCGCGACCGTCGCGCACCGCATGGGTCTCACGTATGCGTATCTGGCCTTCGACGACTCGGTCTCGCTCACGGGCCACGGCCTCGCGGTCACGGTCCGGCCGGGCAGCCCGTTCTTTTACGTCAACGATCGCGAGGAGCCGGTCGCGGGCATGACGCCGACGTATCGGTCGGGCGACGTCGTCGTCTCCCCGGCGTTCGCGATGCAGCTCGCGACGCTCGAGCGTCAGATGGGCACCGTCGGGCGACCGCATAAGCTGATTGTCGCGCAGGCGCCGATGTACACGATGACAGCGCCCGCGGAGCGGCACGTCACGGACATGGCGATTGCGGCGGTCGCCGGCAACAACGACGTTCTCGTCAGCGGCACGGCGACGCCCAACTCGCTCGTGAGCATCGTCCTCAAAGCGAACGTATCGCCGGAATTACCGACGGTCATCCTCAATCGCTCGTTCACCGTCGCCGATGCCGCCGGAAAGTTTGCGGTCGATATCTCGACCGCGCCCGCCTTCTACGCCGGGACCACCTACACGGCCGAGGGGGTCGGCGTCGATGACCGGACGCCCGTGACGGCGAGCTTCGAGCCGCACACGATCGGCTCGCATTGGAAAGCGCTCAAGGATTGATCGCGCTCGCGTGCGCCGCGGGCTTCGGGCTCGCGGGCGGCGCGGGCGTCGCCGTCGCCGCCCGCGCGATGCCGGGCGCCGAGCCGTTCGCGGACGGTCCGCGAAGCGTGCGACCGCCCACTGCCGTGCTCGTCGGCTGCGCGGCGATCGCGGGCGCGGCCTTCGGCCTCCATGCCGAGCCGCTCCGCGCGGCGCTGTTCGCCGCGCTGCTGGTCGCGGCGCTCATCGGCTGCTGTTGGAGCGATCTCGCCTTTGGGCTCGTTCCCGACGTTCTGACGCTCGTGCCGCTGCTCGTCGTCGCGATCGCGGCGCTCGCCACGCGTGACGCACGACCGCTCATCGCAATGACGTTCGTCGGCGTGCCGCTCGGGCTCGTGGCGTTCGTTTCGGGCGGCCGCGGTTTCGGCTGGGGTGACGTGAAGCTCCTCGCGCTCGCCGCAGCGATCGTCGGCATCGGCGCGTCCCTCGTCGCCGCAGCCGTCGCATCGTTCATCGCGGCTGCCGTCGCGCTCGGCCGCGGCCGTAGCCGCGAGCCGATCGCGTTCGTCCCCTATCTCGCCGCGACGCTCGCCGTCGCAATCGCTCTGCCGCTCGGAGGCCGCCCGTGAAGATCCACATCGTCGAGAACGAACGCACCGCGCGTCCGATCGCCGAACGCGTCGGTTGGGCGGGCCACCCCGTCTCGCGCATGATCGGACTGCTCGGCCGCGCGACGCTCGGCCCGGGCGAGGGACTCTGGATCTCGGGCTGCTCGGCGATCCACACGCTCGGCATGCGCGCGACGATCGACTGTTATTTTCTCGACCGCCACGATCGCGTGCTCAGGATCGCGGCCGCCGTCGCGCCGGGGCGCCTGGCGGTCACGTGCCGCGGCGCAAAGAGTGTGCTCGAACTCGGCGCCGCGCCGGGCGAGCGCGGTATCCGCGTCGGCGACCGTCTTCAGCTTCGCTAATCAACCACCCATGCGCTTCGCGCGGCGGCCGTACTCGGCGAGATAGGCGAGCACGGCATCGCGGCGATCGCCCTGGAGCGTCACGACGCCGTCCTTGGCGGTGCCGCCCGTGCCGCACGACTTCTTGAGCGTCGCGCAGACGGCGTCGAGCTCGCTCGCCGCGAGCCCGTAGACGATCGTCGTCGAGCCGCCGCGCCGCCGCTCGCATCCAACGCGCACGATGCCGTCGTCGGGCGGCGCCTTGGGATCGGCCTTCTTCGCAATCGCGCGCTTCGCGGGTTTGGGAAGCGGCAGCGAGCTGTCCGTCGAGTAGACGAGGCGCCGATCGTCCTGAGCCATGGCCCGCGCTTCTGCGCGCGAGCGCCGGGGACCGTCAGGCCGCGGGCGAGTGGCTAAGCCGGAAGCGTGCGAAATCGACGGTCGGCAGCGACTCGAACCCCGGCTTCGCGAAGAGATACCCCTGATAGAGGTCGACTCCGGCGCCCGCGAGCCACTCGTATTCAGCGAACGTCTCGACGCCCTCGGCGACGATCCGAATGGCGAGATCACGACAGAGCGCCACGATATTGCGGACGATCACCTGTCGCGGGCGATCGGTATCGATGCCGCGCACGAGCTTCATGTCGATCTTGATGAGATCGGGCTGGAAGTCCGCGAGCAGCCCGAGACCGCTGAAGCCCGCGCCGAAATCGTCGATCGCGGTCGAGAATCCAAGGCGCCGATATTCCGAAAGAATGCCGCGTAGATGATCGGGATCGAGGACGTTCTCGGTTTCGATCACTTCGAAGACGATGCGGTCGATCGGAAAATTTGCGGCGCGCGCGGCGGCGAGCGTCGTGCGGATGCAGAGCTCGGGCCGATACACGGCATTGGGCATGAAATTGAGATTGAGCTTGGTCGTGAGGCCCAGCTTCGCCGCGAGCGCGATCGCCGTCGTTCGGCACGTCTGATCGAAGCGGTATTGCAGCCGCTCGTCGACCTGCGCGATGATCTCGGCCGCGCCCGCACCGTCCGTGCCGCGCACGAGGGCCTCGTATGACTCGATTCGTTCGTGGACGACGTCCACGATCGGTTGGAACGCGAACGTAACTTCAAACGGCAGGCGATCGCTCGTGCAGCTCGCGCAGCGCTTCGAAGTACTCTGAATCATCGCTCCCCGTTCCGTCATTACGGTTGCAGCCGGAGGGCGGCCCCGACCATAGACTTCTTCGGCGATTCTACCGAAGATGTAAAGCGAGACCCGGCGTCATGCGGAGCAACTGTGTTCGGTCCCATCTTTTATAATCTGGTGACGCTCCTCGTGATCCTCAACCCGATCGAGGCCGCGGCGATCTTCGCGACCCTCGCCGGCGATCGGTCGCCCGCCGAACAGCTCCGCATCGCGCGTCAGGCTGCGATCGTCGCCCTCGGCATCCTGCTCGTCTTCGGCTTCACGGGCGAGGCGCTGCTGCGCGCGATCGGCGTCGGGTTTCCGGCATTCCGCATCGCGGGCGGCCTACTGCTGCTCAAGGTCGCCTTCGACATGGTCTTCGCGAAAGCGCCGACCAAACGCAAGATCAACGACGCCGACCAATCCGAAGCCGCGCAGGCCGACGACCCGTCGGTCTTTCCGCTCGCGATTCCGATGATCGTCGGACCGGGCGCGCTGACCTCGATCGTCACGCTCATGGCCGCGACGCACCAACAGCCGCTGCAGGTCGTCGGCGTCGTCGGCGTCGCGGTCCTTGCGATGGCGCTGGTCTGGGCGGCGATGCGCGCCGCGCGCTCGGTGTACCGGGTGCTTGGCTCCGCGGGCGTCAACGGCGTGAGCCGCGTGACGGGGATCCTGCTCGCGGCGATCGCGATCCAGCTCGCGATCGAGGGCGCGAAGGCCCTCGCCGCGCCCGACCTCATCAGGTAATCGAGAGCGGCCGGTAGCGCAGGCGATGCGGTCGCGCGCCCTCCTCGCCGAGCCGTGCGCGCTTGGCCTCCTCGTACTCGATGTAATTTCCGGTATAGAAATACACCTGGCTGTCGCCTTCGAAGGCGATGATGTGCGTCGCGATCCGGTTGAGGAACCAGCGGTCATGGCTGATCACCATGACGGTGCCGGCGTATTCCTCGAGGGCGTCCTCGAGCGCGCGCAACGTCTCGACGTCGAGGTCGTTGCTCGGCTCGTCCAGGAGCAACACGTTGCCGCCCTCGAGCAGTGTCTTCGCGAGATGGAGCCGGCCGCGCTCGCCGCCCGAGAGCGTCCCGATCTTTTTCTGCTGATCCGCGCCCTTGAAGTTGAAGCGGCCGAGATACGCGCGCGACTGCATTTCGAACTTGCCGACCATCACGATGTCGTTCCCGCCCGTGATGTCCTCGAAGACCGTCTTCTCGTCGGTGAGCGACTCGCGGCTCTGATCGACGACCGCGAGCTTCACGGTCTGGCCGATCGAGATCGTGCCCGAGTCCGGCTGCTCCTTGCCCGCGATCATGCGAAAGAGCGTCGACTTGCCGGCGCCGTTGGGGCCGATGATACCGACGATCGCGCCAGCCGGGATCTCGAAGCTCACGTCGTCCATGAGCAGCCGCTCGCCGTATGCCTTCCTGACGTGCTCGAACTTGATGACTTGGCTGCCGAGCCGCTCCGCGACCGGAATGAAGATCTCGTGCGTCTCGTTGCGCTTCTGATACTCGTAGTTCGAGAGCTCTTCGAAGCGCGCCATGCGCGACTTATTCTTGGATTGCTGCGCCTTCGCGCCGGAGCGGACCCACTCGAGCTCTTTCTTGAGCGCCTTCTGGCGCGCCGATTCCTCGGCTTCTTCCTGCGCGAGCCGCTGCTGCTTCTGATCGAGCCAGGAGCTGTAGTTGCCCTTGTACGGGATGCCGCGGCCGCGATCGAGTTCGAGGATCCACTCTGCAGCGTTATCGAGAAAATAACGATCATGGGTGACGGCGACGACGGTGCCGGGAAACCGCTGTAAGAAATTCTCGAGCCAGTCGACGCTCTCGGCATCGAGGTGATTGGTCGGCTCGTCGAGCAGCAACATGCCGGGCTTGGAGAGCAGCAGCCGGCAAAGCGCGACGCGGCGCTTCTCGCCGCCGGAGAGCGGGCCGATCTTCGCGTCCCAGGGCGGGAGCCGTAGCGCGTCGGCGGCGATCTCGAGCTGTTGGTCGCTGTCGCCGTCGGCCGCGAAGATGATCGCCTCGAGCTCGGCCTGCTCCTTCGCGAGCTTGTCGAAATCGGCGTTCTCGTCGCCGTACGCGGCGTAGACCTCGTCGAGCCGCTTGCGCGCCGCGACGATCTCGCCGAGCCCTTCCTCGACCGTCTCGCGCACGGTCTTGTCGGGATCGAGTCGGGGCTCTTGCTCGAGATAGCCGATCGTGAGGTTGGGCATGGGCTTCGCCTCGCCCTCGATCTCGGTCTCGACGCCCGCCATCACGCGCAGCACGGTCGATTTCCCCGCACCGTTGAGGCCGAGGATCCCGATCTTTGCGCCCGGGAGAAACGACAGCGAGATGTCGCGCAGGATGTGCTTGCGCGGCGGGATGACTTTGGAGACACGATGCATCGTGAAGACGGGCTGTTGCGACACGCCGCCTGACTTCGCGAACCGCGGCCGATGTCCGGCGCGATCACCGCGTTAATCGATCCTTAGATTCGATTTAACACCGGCGGCATATATTCGTAGGGTCCGGCATCCCCACAGCTTTCGGATTCTCTTTACGATCCGCGGGAGTTTTGCGTGTTCGTCCGTTCCTCGTTTGCATGCTTCCTCGTGGGCGCGTTCGGCATGGGGGTCGCAGCGGCGGCTCCGATTTCGCCCGCGTCCCCGCCGGCGACGGCGGCCGAAGCCGCGTCCCGCTCTGCGGCGATCTCGGGCATCATCCGGGACGCCTCTGGCCGCGCGCTCGCGGGCGCTCGCGTCTCGCTCGAGGGCGCGACGCCGTCGTCGACTACGACCGCGGCCGACGGGTCCTTCGCGATCGGCCACCTGCAGGCAGGAACCTATCTCGTGACCGTCGCGCGCACGGGCTACGTGCCGTTCTCGACGACCGTAGACGCGGTCGAGAACGGCGGCGCGCCGCTCGAGATCGCGCTCGGGGAGGCATCGCAGAGTACGCTGCGCACGATCGGGGAGGTTGTCCACGCGAGCTCCGCGACGTCGCTCAACACGTCGCCCGCCGCGACCGCCACGCTCACGCAACAACAATACGTCGACCGGGCTCAGAATCAGGTCTCCAATCTCCTCGAGGAGCTGCCCGGCGTCGAGCTTACGCGCGCGTCATCGGGCGGCGCGCCCGGCGCGAACACCAACGTCGCGCTTCGAGGCGCGGACCCCTCGGAGACGCAGGTCCTCATCGACGGGCACCCAATCACGGGCGGCCCGGCGGGCACGTACCTCATCCAGTTTCTCAACCCGAAGGTGCTCGGCAGCGTCGAGGTCGACAAGGGGCCGGGCGCGCTCGGGAACACGATCGCGGATCAAGTCAACGGCACGGTCAATTTCCGGACCCCGTCGATCACGAGCAAGCCGACGGGCACGTACGACTTCAGCTACGACAGTTACAACGGCAGCTCGTACGCTGGGCGCTTCTCCAACACTTTCGGTAAGGTCGGCGTTTCCGCAGCCTACGCGTTCTACGGCACGCCGGGATATAACACGCAGCCGGTTCTCAGCGTCGTGCCCGACGGCAACTCGACGCCGACGAAGTACGCCGACGCGACCGTCACGACGGCGATCGGTGGCAGCCAGGCGTTCAACAATCGAGCCGAAAACTTCAAGCTCGGCTACAACTTTTCGCCCGCGACGTCGGTGACGTTCGGTTTCCTCGGGCTGCAAACGTACGTCGATTACACGAGCACGCTCACGACGGAAGAGCCCTTCAACATCATCGGCTATTGCCCCAATCCGGCGAACGGTAAGGCGCCCGCCGTGCAGGGCACGGGCACCGGTTGCGGTCTCGTTTCGGGTAATAGCAAGAAGCCGACCTATACGGCACCGGGCTTCGCGGGCCTCATCGGCCACACGGTCTACGCCTCGAGCACGCTCGACAACCTGTATCTCGGCAACTACGAGACCGACAACGAGCCGCTGTTCACGGGCGACTTCCGGACGACGCTCGGCAACGGGTCGCTGCTCGCGCGCTACTACGCGAGCTCAATTAGCCGCTTCATCTCCGATCCCAACGAGGCGTTTCAGCAGCTGCAATGCGACGATCCGACGTGCAGCTTCGGCGTCTCGAAGGCCGCGGGCGACGTGGCGAGCGCGTTCTATCAGCAGCAGATCGACATCTTGCACGGCGGCGATCTCGAGTACGAGCTTCCGATCGGCCCGAACACCTATGCCGTCTCGTTCGACTCGCACAGCGACCGCACGACGTCGGGCAGCGGCTCCAATCCCGCGAAGCTCGCCTACAACGTGCCGTCGATCTTGCAGACGTCGACCACAATCAGCGGACGCGGTAACCTCCGCTTCGGGCGCCGCTTCGGTGCCGTGCTCGCAAACTATTTCTCGAACACGACGTTCGTCGGCAGCCGCTACGATCCGCGCGTCGGGCTGACGTACCAGGTGAACCCGAGCGCGATTCTCCGGCTCGCCGGCGGCAGCTCGTACGTCGCACCGTCCGCGCAGAACGCATACAACACGATCCCGCACTTCGTGAATAAGACGTACTACGTCGGGGCGACGGTGAAGCCAGAGACCTCGACGTCGTTCGATCTCGGGACCGACATCCTGACGTCGAAGGATTCCAAGATCGTCTTCGACGCGTACGTGACGCGCGTCTTCGACCGGTTCTCGTCGTACCAACAGCGCTTCACGCCGGCGATCACGATCGCGGGGCAACCGGCGACCGCGCTCACGACCACGTACAACGGCGGCACCGCGCTCGAGAAAGGGCTCGAGCTCAGCTTCGAGCGGGCCCCGCGCTACGGCCTCGGCGTGCGCCTCGATGCGAATCTGCTGCGCGCGTATGGTGGGGGAGACAGCTTTTTCCTATCGGGTTTCTCGCGCAACGGCATCTACGGCCGGACGAGCGACGGCTCGCAATTCCCGAGCTATCCGTACTCGCACGGGAACGTCCAGCTCGACTACACGACGCGCAAAGACATTCGGCCTTCGGTCGGGCTGACGTACTACGGCGCGCTCAACTCGTTTCAGGAGCCGGGTTTCGCGCTCTTCTACGCGGGCCTCGACGCACGCGTCGCCGGCGGCGCGCACGTCATCGCGAACATCCAGAACATCTTCAATCACGATGACAATCGGACGTATGGCATCTACGGCTTCGGCGTCGTTCCTACGGGCGGCGGCGCGCAGTCGCTGTTCTTCGCACCGCCCCGGGTGTTCACGCTTCAGCTTCAGCAGAGTCTGTAGCGGCGGCGCAGCGGTGGGCCGTTCGGGTCACGGGCCGGGCGCTCGCGCGCGTAGCCGCAGCCGGAGGTTCTTCGGAAACATCGTGAGCGCGTAGTTCTCGGTGACTTTCCGGCGATCGCCGCAGGGCCCGACCTCGAAGTTCTTCAAATCATCGACAACGCGACCGCGAGCTCGACGAGCGCGAGATTGCGCCCGGGGCACAACCGCGGGCGGGCCCGCGCCGAACGCGAACGTCTCCGGCGGCGGCGCATCCGCGAGCCAGCGCTCGGGCTCGAAGGCGTGCGCGCGCGGAAAACGGCGCTCGTCGAGCGCGCTTGGCCGCAGCAGGAGCGACACGACGGTCCCGGGCGGCAGCGCGACGCCGCCGAGCTCGGTCGCGACGTTGGCCTCGAGCGCGAGGACGGGCGCGACGGGCCGCAAGCGGAGCGTTTCCATCACGACCGCGTCGTGATATCGGAGCCGCGCGACGTCTTCGATGCGCGGGACGACGTCCGCGGCGCCGAGCACGTCGTCGGCCTCGGCGGCGAGGCGCGCGGCGACCGCGGGCCGCTCGCCAATGTAGTGTAGCGCCCACGCGAGCGTGCTCGCGGTCGTGTCCTCACCGCCGAGCAGCAGGTTGACGACGTTGGCGAAGATGTCCCGCGACGAGAGCTCGGGCGCACCAGGCGCTTGCGTCACCGCCGATTCGAGGAAGTTCCGCTCGCGCGGCCCGGTCGTACCCGAGCTCGCGACGCGTTCGCGCGTCTCGGCGACCATGCCGTCGATGCGTTGCCGCAGCGCCACGAGCGACCGGTCGAGCGCGCGGTCGGCGGGCAGCCGCACGTGACGCCAGTACGGATACGGCAGTGCGATGCGGCGGTTGATCATCGGGAAGAGCCGCTCGAGATCGTGCTGGATCGGCGAGGCCGGCTCTTCGAGGGTGTTCATGTCGTAGCTGAACGCCAGATTCGTCGTGACGTCGACGGTGTAGAGCATCGCCTCGCGCAGCACGTCCGTCGGCTCGTCGCGTGCGGCCGCCGCGAGCCAGCGCCGCTCGAGCCGCCGCGTCACGCGGGCGAGCGTCGGGAAGAACGCGCGGACGTGCTTCGCGTCGACCGCCGCCGCGACGGTACGGCGTTGCGCGCGCCAGGCCTCGCCCTCCGCCGAAAAGACGCCGTTGATGCCCATCTCTTCGAAGACGTCTTCGATGAGCCCGATCCGCCGATAGACGGCGGGCCGCTCGCGCAGCGCGCGCGCGATGACGTCCGGGTCGCTGAAGACCACGGCGCGGCGGCCGGGGATCGCCATGGTGAAGACCGGGCCGTAGCGCGCGCACCAGCGCTCGATCGCGAGGTGCAGCGCGTTCGGCCGAAACGCGACGGCTTCCAGGAGAAAAGCCATGCCGCGCGGCCCGGGCAGATCCGCGGTCGTTCGCTTCCCGTGCGTCATTGCGTCGCTTTTCCGCCCACATCAGTCGCCTCCGGCTGCATCGAAGGTGTGTTTCTTCTGAGCGGTCGCTGAGCGGCTTTGTCGCGTCGCTGCCTATCGCGTATCGCCAGTCTTCGCGCAGCCCCCACTCGATGCGCTCGGGGAACACTATAGTGGGATATCCCGAGACGCGAATCCGCGACAGTTACGACGCTTCGTAGCTCATGCGTCCAACCCGGCGCGCGAGCCATGAATGCGGGTACTGCAGCGACTCGCGAGCCGCATAATTGGCGAGTGCTGCGTGACCGGGTTGGTCAGCGAGCTCGATCGCAGCAGCGGCTGCGCGCCACCGAAAGCCGATCGCGGCCCAGGTTACGTATGCGTTCGCCATGGCGTCCAGGCCACGATCGCGTTGACCGCTTGCGAGCGCAACGATGCCGATCGAGTATTGAGCTTCTGCGTCGGCACGTTTATCTGTGACCGCTAATGGGCTCGTTTTCGACTCGAGCGCGAGGTATCGGTCTAAGTATTGGTTTGCTCGTGTCGCATCGATGAGCGAAAGTTCCTGAGCGAAAGCGTGAAGCGAGTAGCGTTGAACGTCCATTGACGACCAATCGATTCGATCCGCGGTTTGACACGCGTCGAGCATTGCCTGAATCAGAAGATGGGGCGAAGCCGCCTGTCTTGAGATATAAGCCTCATCTGATATTAGTAAAAGACGATTCTCATCGGAATCCGCAAAGTATGAAGCGTCTTGGAAGTTGCGAATTGCCGCGTGCTCGTCGCCATTGAGGGCGTAAAGATAGCCGAGGCTCCGTTCAACTTCGAGCCGGAAACCGGCCATATCCTCGGACCATACGTTTAGCAGGTTGCGGAAAAAGCAATGCCGCTGGTGTCGATCTGGCGGGCTTTTTTCGCTATAATTGGAGCAGGTTTCCTCGATATCTTGAGGTAGCGGCTGATGCGGTCCGAAGATGTACAAAACAC